>CETH01024267.1_pt1 | contig 78197 bp, 78 predicted proteins | sample 361461 | NCBI WGS metagenome assembly CETH01 (sample SAMEA2622695, study PRJEB7988) | marine metagenome | isolation source: saline water (ENVO:00002010), including | reverse complement strand
ACAATGGATATATTGAAAAAATTAGTAACCTTTCAGGGTTAGGTAAAAGCAATCCAATAGTTTCAATAGTTTTAACTATTATGTTATTTTCAATGGCTGGCATTCCGCCTTTAGCAGGTTTTTTTGGCAAATTTTATATATTTATTGCTGCAATTGAGTCAAAACTCTTTGTTCTTGCAATTATAGGCGTTCTAAGCAGTGTTATTGCTGCATTTTACTATTTAAGAATAATTAAGGTTATTTACTTTGAAGAAAATAAAGAAAATTTAGAAATAACTTTAAATCCTAATACAAAGTTTGTAATTTATTTATCTGCTTTATTTATAATTTTATTTATTTTCTTTCAGTCAAAAATTTTAGAATTATCTAATTTCGTTTCATATAATATTATCAATTAATGATATATGAAAAATTAAACAATTTTTTTAGATTAAAAAAAGTTAAATTTTTTTATAAAGGTCAAGTAAACTCAACAATGGAAGAAATAAAAAAAATACCTTTAAATAAATATGATTTTTTGATTTTTCAATCTGATTCTCAAAAAATAGGTAGAGGAAGATTAAAAAATAAATGGGTAAGTAAATCTGGAAATATTTTTTTTACGATTAAAGTTAAAACTAAAAGAGATTCAAAATTTTTTTTTCAATTAGGAATTATTACTGCTGTTGAGATTAAAAATACGATTGATCTATTTAGAATAAAAAAAGTTAAACTAAAATGGCCAAATGATATATTTATCGAAGATAAAAAAGTTGGAGGTATATTGATTGAGTCATTACATCAAGACTCATCGGATGTATGCTTAGTAGGAGTAGGAATAAATTTTTTAAATTCTCCTGAAAATTTAAATTATAAAACTACTTATTTAAAAAAGTATAATGACAAAATTGATAAAAATATATTTATTCATAATTTGTATAAAAATATTTTAAATTCTTATTATGAATGGAATCAAAATATTGATAAAGATTTTATTAAAAAATATAAAGAAAATTTGATGTATTTAGGAAAACAAATAAAAGTAACTAATAATAAAAATATTATTTATGGTAAGTTTTATGATATCACGAATGATGGTTATGCAATTGTTGAAATAAGAGGTAAAAAAGAAATAGTTTTTTCAGGATCAATTGAGTTATTGCAATGATTGACATTTATCTTTATGTAGCATATGGAAAATCGAATGTCTTCTTCTGATAATTTTAATTTAAAAAATGGCCTTTTTTTCTTACCTCTTGGAGGAGTTGGTGAAATTGGTGCAAATTGTTATTTATATTGTTCTAATAACTCTTGGATTATGATTGATTTAGGAGTCTCTTTTGCTGATGAAAAATTTCCTGGAATAGATCTATTAGTTCCTAATTTAGATTTTATTGATAAAATAAAAGATAAATTGGAGGCAATTATTATTAGTCACGGTCATGAAGATCACGCCGGAGCAATACCTTTTTATGCAGATAAAATAAATTGTCCTATCTATGCAACAAATTTTGTTTATAATTTACTTTTAAAAAAATTTAAAGATTATAAAATTTCCGACAAAATAAAATTAAAAAAAATAGAAACTAATAAGATTTTATCATTGAATGAATTTGAATTTTCTTTTTTAGAAACAACTCATTCTATACCTGAACCTTACGCTATTTTAATTAAGACTAATTATGGAAATATCCTACATACAGCTGATTGGAAAATTGACAAAAATCCAATAATAGGAAATAGCTTTAATCCTAGTTTGTTTAAAAAAATTAGTGAAGAAAATTTATTGGCTCTTGTTGGGGATTCAACAAATGCAAATGTAAGTGGGAGTTCTGGTTCAGAAAAAGATGTTCAAGAACATTTAAAAAATTTATTTTCACGATATGATAAAAGAATAGTTATAACTTGTTTTTCTTCTAATATATCAAGATTACAAAGTATCGCTGATGCTGCAAAAAAAAACAATAGACATGTAGCAGTGTTAGGGAGAAGTTTAAAAAGAATGATTGAAACTGCAATTGAATGTGGATATTTGAAGAACTTGACCAACATTGTTTCTGAAGATGAAATTCAATATTTTTCAAGAGAAAATATTGTAATAATTTGTACTGGCAGTCAAGGTGAGAAAAAATCTGCACTTTATAGAATTGCTTATAATTCTCATTCTAATATTTATTTAGAGAAAGGAGATTTAGTCATTTTTTCATCAAAAGATATACCTGGTAATGAAAAATCAATTAATAACTTAAAAAATTTATTAATAAAAAAGAAAATAGAAATTATTTCAAATGAAGATGAATTTGTACACGTTTCTGGCCATGGAAGTATAGAAGAAATTAAAAAAATGTATGAATGGACAAGGCCAGTATTGTCTGTACCCGTTCATGGTGAGCCTATACATTTACTAGAACATGAAAAAATTGCAAAAAGTTGTCAGGTACCTTATACAAAAATCTTAGAAAATGGATCATTATTAAAAATAGGACCTCAAAAACCTGAAGTAATAAATAAGATTGAGACTGGAAAAATGATAGTTGAAGGTGGAAAAATATATAACTCAGAATCCGATTTTATTAGACAAAGAATTAAGTATTCTTATGAAGGTATTATTATGATAACTTTGATAATTAATAAAGATCTTAGTATAAACAAAGATATCATAATAACCCATTATGGACTTCCAATTGCTAATATAGAAGAATTTACCTCAAATTTTAAAATAAATTTTATAGAAAGTTATTTAAAATTAGAAAAAAATAATAATATTTCAGAAAATGATGATAATATTAAACATTTATGTAAAAAAGTTATTAAAAAATATTGTATGAATCAATATAAAAGAAAACCCGAAGTTCAAACTCATATAATTAGATCAAAATGAGATATAAAAAATATTTTTTACCAACACTTAAAGATGCGCCTTCTGAAGCTGAAATCATCTCTCATAAATTAATGATAAGATCTGGTATGGTTAAACAATCAAGTGCAGGTATATACTCTTGGCTACCTCTAGGTTTTAGAGTTTTAAAAAAAATTGAAAAAATTGTTAGAGAAGAACAAGTTAAATCTGGTGCAATTGAAATTCTTATGCCTACCATTCAATCTGCAGATATATGGATTAAATCTGGACGTTATGATGATTATGGAAAAGAAATGCTGAGAATAAAGGATAGGGCAGGTCGAGATATGTTATATGGTCCTACAAATGAAGAACTTGTAACAGAGATTTTTAAATCATATATTTCCTCTTATAAAGATCTTCCTAAAAATCTATTTCACATTCAATGGAAATTTAGAGACGAAATTAGACCTAGATTTGGTGTAATGAGAGGAAAAGAATTTTTAATGAAAGATAATTATTCTTTTGATCTAAATTTTGATGCCGCTAAAGAATCTTACAATAATATGTTTCGTTGTTATTTGAGAACTTTTTTAAGACTTGGTCTTACCCCTATAGCTTTAAAAGCAGAGTCAGGTGCAATTGGAGGAAACCTTAGTCATGAATTTCAAATTTTAGCTCAAACAGGAGAAAGTACATTATATTACGATAAAAAATTAGAAAACATTGATCCTTCAACAGCAGATATTGAACAACTTCAAAAGTATTATGCAGCAGTAGATGATGAACATGACCCAAAAACTTGTCCAGTAGAAAAGTCTCAACTTAAAATTTCAAAAGGAATAGAAGTAGGCCACATCTTTTATTTTGGAACAAAATATTCTGAAAAATTAAATGCCTTTGTTCAAACAAAATCTGGAAGTAAAATTCCTGTTGAAATGGGATCTTATGGAATAGGTGTTTCACGCTTAGTGGGGGCAATAATTGAAGCTTATCATGATGATAAAGGAATTAAATGGCCTAAACAATTAGCACCTTTTTTTGTTTCTTTGATTAATGTGAATATCAATGATGAAAAATGTAACCAGGTTTCTGAAGAAATTTATAATAATTTAAATCATACTAATATAGATGTTTTATATGATGATAGGGACGTTTCACTGGGCGTCAAATTATCTGACAGTGATTTAATTGGAATACCATTTAAAATTATAATTGGACCTAGAGATATCAAAACTAACCAAGTTCAAATAGAGGAAAGATTAACTGGAAAAAAATTTATGCTATCTATAAATGATGCATATAATTATATTACAAATGAAATGAAAGTATTTTCAAATAGTGATAACTAATTATGAATACCTTTTATTTAAAAGATTTTTTCTTTCAAAGAAAAATGAAGGTTATATTTCAATAATTTCTTGGTTTTCTCTAATTGGGATAATGCTTGGAGTTGCGGTACTTATCATAGTTATGTCGGTTATGAATGGTTTTCGAGATGAATTAGTAAAAAGAATCATTGGAGCCAACGGACACTTAAATATTTATTCAATAAATAAGATAATATCTAAAAAAGATTTAATTTCACTGAAAAGCTATAAATTGTTTGAAGATATAAAATTTAATGGCATTATTGAAACTCAAGGATTAATTATATCTAATAATAGTTCTAAAGGTATTTTTATTAGAGGGATAAATTCTAATGATTTGTTATCAATTAGTAAATTTAAAGATAAAATTATTAGAGGAAAAATTTATCAAAATGATAAAAATCAAATAATAATAGGTGAAAATCTTGCTAAAACTTTATCAGTAAATGTTGATGATAATATAAAAATTGCAGTTCCTAAATCAGATATGACAATATTTGGAAATATTCCAAGATTTAAAACTATGAAAATAAGCGGTATATTTAAATTAGGTATGTATGAGTATGATTCAAATTTAGTTTATACACCCTTAGATATATCAAGATCTTTAACATTATTGAATGATGAAGAATTTAATAATATTGAAATTTTTGTTGAATATCCAGACAAACTTTTATTATATCTAAATAAATTAAAAAAATTTATTGATGAAAAAAATCTAGATAAATATTATTTAATATCTTGGAAGGACAGAAATAAAGCATTCCTTGATGCGCTTAATATAGAAAGAAATGTAATGTTCTTAATATTGATTTTAATAATATTAATTGCTTCTTTAAATATAGTATCAGGATTAATAATTTTTGTTAAAGATAAAAATATGGACATAGGAATTTTAAGAACTATAGGTCTATCAAAAATAAGTTTAGTTAAAATATTTTTATTAATAGGCTCAACTATTGGTTTGATAGGTACTACTTTTGGTATCTTAATTGGTTTAATATTTTGTATCAATGTTGAAAGTATCCAATTTTTTTTAGAATCTTTTTTAAGTTTGGAACTTTTTTCACCTGAAATATATTATTTATCAAAATTACCAGCTAAAATAGATTATTTAGAAGTTTTTTATATTGGATTATTATCTATTTTATTAACTTTTATCTCAACAATTTATCCTGCCATAAAATCATCAAAAATTGACCCTATAAAGACAATTAGAAATGAATAATCTTATCGATTTAAAAAATATTATAAAATCATATAATAATGAAATTAAAATTCTTAATAATATTAATTTTAGTGTTAATCAGTCGGATTTAATTTCAATTATTGGCCCATCGGGCTCAGGAAAGACAAGTTTGCTCAATATAATTGGTAGTTTAGATAGCTTTAATTCAGGAACATATCAATTTAACAATATAGATGTATTAAAGTTAAAAGAAAAAGAAAAAAATAAATTTAGAAATAAAAATATAGGATTTATTCATCAATTTCATTATTTAATACCTGAATTAACAAGTTTAGAAAATATTATATTACCATTATTGATTTCAAATCTTTCTCTAAAAGATTCAATTGAAATTGGCCATACTTATCTTAAGGAATTTAAATTGGAAGATAGAAAAAATATTAAATCCAACCTCCTTTCTGGAGGTGAACAACAAAGAGTTTCTATAGCTAGAGCGATGATTAATTCTCCTTCATTGATTCTAGCAGACGAAATGACTGGGAATCTAGATGAAAAAAATTCTGAATTAATATTTGAATTTTTTATTAATAAAATTAAACAAAATCAACAGACATTAATTTTTGTTACTCACAATAATAAATTAGCAAACATTGCTAAAGTAAAATATAAACTTGAAAATGGATCGCTCGAAAGATATTTATGATTATGGAAAAATGTAATTTTATTCACTTAAGAACTAAATCATCATATTCTTTATCCCAAGGCGCTATCAAAATTGATAAATTAGTTCATTTAACAAAATCATATAATATGCCTGCAGTTGCCCTTACTGATGATAACAATATGTTTGGAGCCTTAGAATTTAGTATGGAATGTTTTAATCAAGGAATCCAGCCAATAATAGGATCATGTATAAATTTATTAGATAATAATTCATCAAATTCAAATAATTTTTATAAAAATATTCCTCAAATATCAATAATTGCTAAAAATGAATTAGGATTTGAAAACTTATTAGCATTATCTTCTAAAAGTCACATTGAAAGTAAATTTAATATACCTGGAATTACAATTGATGATATTGTTAATTATAGAGAAGGTTTAATTTTATATTTAGGTGGTATTAATAATCCAATATTACATGATTTTAAATTAAATAAATATGAAAAAATAAAAGAATTCATAGAATATTTAAAGAAAAAATTTGATGGAAATATTTTTTTTGAAATCCAAAGAATTCAAAATCAAGATATTGATAACTTTGAAACAGATTATATTAATCTTGCTATTGATAATAATATTCCATTAATTGCAACAAATGATGTTCAATTTCCTGATCCTGATTATTATGATGCCCATGATTCATTAATTTGTATTTCAGATAAAAAAACAATCAATCAAGAAAATAGAGTAAAATCTAATCCAAATAGCTATTTTAAAAACCCTATTGAAATGAATGATTTATTTTTTGATATACCTGAATCTATTAAAAACACTTGTTCAATAGCACTTAAATGTAATTTTGCCCCTACTAAAAAGAATCCCAGACTACCAAAATTTATTTCAAATAATAATTTATCAGAAGATGAAGAATTATATAATCAATCACATAAAGGTTTAGAAAATAAAATCTTATCTAATAAACTTGATAAAAAAATTTATAATCAAAGATTAGACTATGAATTAGAAGTAATAAAAAAAATGGGTTTCTCAGGCTATTTTTTAATTGTTTCAGATTTTATTAATTGGGCAAAATCAATGGGGATTCCTGTTGGCCCAGGTAGAGGCTCTGGGGCAGGATCTTTAGTTGCTTGGTCATTGAAAATTACAGATCTTAATCCTATTAAATATGGTTTAATTTTTGAAAGATTTTTAAATCCTGAGAGAAAATCTCTTCCTGATTTTGACATAGACTTTTGTCAGGAGAGAAGAGAAGAAGTTATTGATTATGTATCATCAAAATATGGTGAAAATTCTGTAGCTCACATTATTTCATTCGGAACCCTGAAACCTAGAGCAGTTATTAGAGATTTAGGAAGAGTCCACAGTATCCCATATAATGAAGTAGACAGTTTTTCTAAAATTTTACCATATAATGCTGCTAAACCAATGACATTATCTGAGTCTATTGAAATTGAACCTTTAGTTAAACAAACTATAAAAAAAGATGAAAGAATTAAAATTGTTATAGATCAAGCTCTAAAATTAGAAGGTCTTTATCGACATGCTTCTACTCATGCAGCTGGTGTAGTAATAAGTGATCAAAATTTACAAAAAATTATTCCACTCTATAAAGATCCAAAAACAGAAAAAATTAATACACAGTATTCTATGGATTTTGTTGAACTAGCTGGTCTTATTAAATTCGATTTTTTAGGATTAACCACTTTAACTGTAATAGATCAAGCTGTTAATTTAATCAAAAAATATAAAAAGGATTTTAAATTACAAGATATACCACTTGATGATCCTAAAACTTTCGAAATGTTAAGTTCTGGTAGAACCACAGGAGTTTTTCAACTTGAAAGTAATGGAATGAAGGATGTTTTAAAAAGATTAAAACCTGATCGTTTTGAAGATATTATAGCGGTAGTAGCTTTATTTAGACCTGGTCCTATGGATAATATTCCTTCATTTTGTAATAGAAAAAATGGAATTGAAAAAATTGAATACCTCCATCAATTATTAGAACCTGTATTGAAAGAAACATATGGAATTATTGTTTATCAAGAGCAAGTTATGCAAATAGCTCAAATTTTATCAGGCTATTCTATGGGTGAGGCAGATATATTAAGAAAAGCAATGGGTAAAAAAATAACTAAAGAAATGAAAAATCAAAAAGACAAATTTATTAATGGATCTGTTACAAAGGGTTTGAAAAAAAATCAAGCTGCATTTATTTTTGATTTAATAGATAAATTTGCAGGGTATGGTTTTAATAAATGTCACGCAGTAGGCTATGCATTGATAGCTTATCAAACAGCTTATTTAAAAGCACATTTTCCTGAAGAATTTCTTGTATCTTCGATGAACTTATCAATAAACAAAACTGAAAATTTAGTTATGTTTAAAAAAGAAATTGATGAAAACAAAATAAATTTTTTAAAACCTGATATAAACTTTTCAGACGCTAATTTTAAGATAGAGATAGACAAAAAAAATATTAAATCAATTAGATTTGGACTAGCAGCAATTAAGGGAGTTGGTTACAACGCTATGCTTAATTTAAAAGAAGAAAGAAAAAAAAGTAAATATAAAAATATTTTCGACTTTATTACTAGATTAAAATCTGATGTAATTAATAAAAAACAATTAGAAAAATTAATTCAATCAGGTTCATTTGATTCAATTGAAAAAAATAGATCTTTTTTATTTAACAATGTAGAAAAATTAATAAAAATTGCAAATAACATTAATAAAAATAAACTTCAATCTAGCTTATTCAATGAAGATCAAAACATAGAAAATTTTGATAATATTTTAGAAAAATTTGATGATTGGAAAGATTCTAAAAAATTACAATATGAACTAGATGCGATAGGGTTTTATTTTTCAAAACACCCATTATCCTTTTATTCAAAGGAATTGTTTAATATTTTAAATATTTCTTCTCTTGAAGATATAAATAATAATAATTTAGCTAAAGCAATAATTGTAGGTTCAATTTTAGATATACAAGAAAGAACATCAAAAGATGGTAATAAATACGCATTTATAACAATTTCTGATGAAAATAATCAATATGATTTAACTATTTTTGGCGATTCATTTAATAATAATAAAAAATACATTAAAGAAGGGCAGATACTTATTTTTAAAATTGATATCACTTCAACTAAAGAAAGAAGTAAAAGATTAATAGTTAAAGAAATCCATTCATTAAATGAATATATCAATAAATTTAATCTTAAACATAAAATTTTTATTAATAATATTTCTGAAATTGACCTAATAAAAAATAAATTAACTGAAAAAAAACCTAATTTTAATAAATTGATTTTAATTTATTCAAAGAATAATTATGATATTTCAATATCATTAGGAGAAAATACCACATTTGAAGATGAATTAGATTTTAATAACTTATTGAAATCTAATGGAATTTTACGTGAATTATCAATAATCAATTAAATCTTGATCTAAGTTTATTAATAATTATATAGACACATATTAAATCGCACACAAAAGAATTCCGGTGTTCGTAATCTTTTGTGGAGGCTAACCGGAGATAAAAATTGAAAATACCTGATATAACAATTCAGCAACTATTGGAAGCTGGAGTTCATTTTGGCCATCATAAAAAAAGATGGAATCCAAAAATGGAAAAATACATTTTTGGAACTAGAAATAATATACATATTATTGATTTAAGAATTACATTACCTTTATTAAACAAATCATTAGAGGCCTTATTTAATATTATAAGTAAATCAGGTAAAATTTTATTTGTTGGAACTAAAAAACAATCTTCAGTATTAGTTGAAACAATTGCCAATGAAACTAATAACTATTTTATTACTAAAAGATGGTTTGGTGGGACTTTAACAAATTGGAAAACTATTTCTAATTCAATTAAAAGACTCGAGTCTATTGAAAAAAGAATTCATGAAGAACAACAAAAACTTTCAAAAAAAGAATTACTAACTTTAAGTAGAGAAAAAGAAAAACTAAATAATGCAATAGGTGGAATAAGAAATATGTCTAATTTACCTAATTTACTTATTGTTTTGGATACAGTTAAAGATAGAATAGCAGTAAAGGAAGCTGTTAAACTAAATATTCCTGTAATGGGTATAATAGATACAAATTCAGATCCAGACTTAATTAATTTTCCTATACCTGGCAATGATGATGCAATTAGATCAATTGATTTATATATTAATTTATTTAAAGAAACTATTTTAAATGCCAAAAAAACAATAAAAGAAAATATTGATATTGGAGAATCTGTAAATCCACCAAAAGAAAAGATTTCTTCTAATGAAATGAAAAATTCTTCTAGTGAAAAGAAAAAAAGTAATTTTAAAAAAATAAAAAAAGTAGATTTAGGTAAAAATAAAACTTCTATTAAAAAAAATACTAATACTAATAAAAAGTAATAAATTTATGAGTGATTTATTAGAAAAAATCAAAGAGTTAAGAGAAATAACTAGTGCGGGTTTTGTAGATTGTAAAAAAGCATTAACTGAAAGTAATGAAGATATAGAAAAAGCTATTGTGATTTTACGAAAAAGTGGCGCATCCAAAGCTCTTAAAAAATCTTCAAGAATGACTAATGAGGGTGTTGTTTGTATAAATATTTTTGAAAATAGCGCTACAATTATTGAAATAAATACTGAAACTGATTTTGTTGCAAAAAACTCAGAATTTCTAAATTTTGCTAAAAAAGTAATTTCATTATCTGAATCAATCAACAAAATTGATGATTTATTAGAAATAAAAGATCTTGAAGAAAATACTATTAAAGAAAATTTAACTAATATAATTTCAAAATTAGGTGAAAACATCATTATAAGAAGAATAGATTCAATAGAATTAGAAAAAAATACTAAAGTTTTTGGATATGTACATAATAAATATGAAAAAAATATTGGTAAAATTGCATCTTTGCTAAAGATTAAAGCAGATACATTTGATGAAGAAACAATAGAACTTGGAAAAAATATTTCTATGCATATTGCTGCTTCTAAACCTATTTCAATTGATTTAGAAAATCTTGATGAAAATATAATTGCAAAAGAAAAGTTAATTTTATCAGAAAGTATTAAGTCTTCGGGTAAACCTCAAGAAGTTATAAATAAAATCCTAGATGGTAAAATAAATAAATTTTATGAAGAAGTTGTTTTATTAGAACAAAAATATATAATTGATAATGAAACTAAAATAAAAAAATTAATAGAAAATCATTCAAAAAAAAATAAAATCGAAATAATAGATTACAAATTATTTATATTAGGAGATTAATGACTAAATATAAAAGAATTTTATTAAAATTATCTGGTGAAGTTCTTATGGGAAAAAAATCTTTTGGTTTAGATAACATAGTAGTAGAAAAAATTGCACTTCAAATTAAACAAGTATTTAAATTAAATATTGAAATTTGTATGGTTGTTGGAGGCGGAAATATTTTTAGAGGAATTTCTGCTGCATCAAAAGGAGTTGACAGATCAACAGCTGATTATATGGGTATGCTTGCAACATTAATTAACGCATTATCATTACAAAATGCTCTTGAAAAAATTTCAGTTCAAACTAGAGTTCAATCAGCTATTCCCGTATCTCAAATTGCAGAACCATATATTAGAAGAAAAGCTATTAGACATCTGGAAAAAAAAAGAATAGTAATATTTGGAGCTGGTACAGGAAATCCTTTTTTTACTACTGATACTGCTTCTGCCTTAAGAGCTACAGAAATGAATTGTGATGCTATATTTAAAGCTACAAAAGTAGATGGGGTTTATGATAAAGATCCCCTGAATTTTAAAAATGCTAAATTGATTAAAAAAATAAAATATGATGATGTTTTAAACAAAAATATTAAGATAATGGATGCAACAAGTATAACTCTTGCAAAAGAAAGTAATATTCCAATAATTGTCACTTCTCTAAAGAAAAAAAATGCCCTAATTGAAGCAATAAAAGGATATGGAAATTTTAGCATAATTAGTTAATATATGAATTATGAATAATGAAGAAATAGAATCGAAAATGAATTCATCTTTAATTCATTTCAATAAAGAAATAAATGCTTTAAGAACCGGAAGAGCTTCAACTGCTTTAGTAGAAGATATTTTAGTGGATTCATATGGAACAAAAGTTCCCATAAATCAATTAGGAAATATTAATATACCTGAAGCACGTTTAATAACAATTCAAGTATGGGATAATAATTTAATTAAAAATGTAGAAAAAGCTATTTTAGACTCAAATATAGGAATAACACCTCAAACAGAAGGTGCTGTTATGAGATTACCACTTCCAAATATTAATGAAGAAAGAAGAAAAGAATTAACAAAATTAGCTTCAAAATATGCAGAAGAAAATAAAATTTCAATTAGAAATATAAGAAGGGATTTTATGGATAATTTGAAGAAAGATTTGAAAGATAAAAAAATTAATGAAGATGAATTAAAAAAGTCTACTGATGAAATTCAAAAAATTACAGATAAATATATTGATGAAATTGATAAAAAATTAAAACAAAAACAAGAAGAAATTATGAAGGTATAAAATGACAAATAGAGTGCCAAAGCATGTTGCATTTATTATGGATGGTAATTCTAGGTGGTCAAAAAAAAATAAATTATCAAAACAGATAGGTTATAAAAAAGGAATTGAAACTCTAGAAAATTTAATTAACATTTGCATTAATAAAAAAATTAAGATTCTAACAGTTTATGCATTATCTACAGAAAATATATATAGAAAAGATATCAATATTTTATACTCTATAATTAATAATTTTATAAATGAATCTAAAAGTTTAGATAGATTTAAAAATATTGATTTCAGATTACTTGGAAAAAGAGAAAATATTAACAAAAAAATATTATCTTTTTTTGATAAATTAGAGAAAAATCAACCATCAACAAAAAAAATTATTTTAAATTTAGCATACAATTATGGTTCATGGTCAGAATTAGAAAATTGTGTAAAAAAAATTTCTGAATTATATAAAGATAAAAAATTTATAATAAATGAAAAAAAAATAAGAGAAAATCTATATACAAAGAACATTCCTGATCCAGATTTATTGATTAGAACAGGTGGCAAAAAAAGATTAAGTAATTTTTTATTATTGCAACTTAAATATACTGAATTGTTTTTTATTGATACACTTTGGCCTGATTTTGATGAAAGTGTTTTTTTAAAAATTCTTAAGGAATATCAATCAATTAACAGAACATTTGGACTTTAATGAATGAATTAAACCTAAGGATTTTAACTTCATTACCTTTAATTTTTATAGGTTTTATTATTATATATTTATATCCAAATCTATTAATTTATTTAGTTTCTATAATTTTTATCATTATTAATATTGAGTGGAATTTGATCTTTTTTAAAAGATTAAATTTTTTAATATTTTTACAAATTTTTCTAATTATATTATTTCAAATATTTTTTGAAAATTTATTTTTTTCAATCATTATATTTTCTATTTATTTTACATTAATTTATTTTATCTATTTTTATAATAAATATAAATTAATTTATCTTATTACTTTATTATATTTTTTTTTATCACTTGCCTCTATTTTTTCATTAATTAATATTATAGATAACTTTAATATAATTTATTTTATTACAATAAATATAATACTTTTTGATAGTTTTTCATATATATTTGGAAAAACTTTTAAAAGTAAAAAAATACTTCCAAAAATAAGTCCTGGAAAAAGTATTTCTGGATATTTATTAGGTATACTTTTTACTTTTATCACAATTTATTTATTAAAAGATTTTTTATCAATAATTAAAAATATTCATAATCTTTCTTTGCATATTACTATAATTATATTTTCTGCTATAATAGGAGATATTATTGAATCTATAATTAAAAGAAATTTATCTTTAAAAGATATTAGTAATTTTCTTCCTGGCCATGGAGGTTTTTTTGATAGATTTGATAGTTTTTTATTTGTATTTATTATAATTAATATTTTTTATCAAATAAATTATTTACTATGAAAAAAATTAATATTTTAGGCTCAACTGGAATTATTGGAAAAAATACATTAAAGATAATTGATAAAAATTTTGACAATTTTAACATTAATTTTTTACTAGCAAATAATAATTATAAATTATTAGCTCAACAAGCAAATAAATTTATGCCTAATTATATTGGATTGTTAAATTCTAAAAATTATTACAATTTAAAAAAACTTTTAAAGAATAAAAATATTAAAATAGTTACAGGTAATGATTGTATTGAAATTTTAAAAAAAAATGTAAGTTCTACTATTCTCGCAATTTCTGGAATTTCAGCACTAGAATTAATAGAACAATCAATTAAAAATTCAAAAAAAGTTGGTATAGTTAATAAAGAAGCTTTAGTTTCTGCAGGTAAATTTATTATTAAATTAGCAAAAAAAAATAATACGAAAATATTTCCCTTAGATTCTGAACATTATTCAATATATAATTATCTATTATATTCAAATTTAAATAATTTTAAAAATATAAAAAAAATTTATTTAACTGCTTCTGGAGGTCCTTTTTTATATAAGAAAATTAATTCTTTAAAAAATGTTACATTAAAACAAGCATTAAAACATCCTACATGGAAAATGGGTTTAAAAAATACAATAGATTCTTCTACTATGATTAATAAATGTTTAGAAATAATTGAAGCTCATTATCTTTTTAATCTACAATATGATAAATTAGATATAATCATACATCCAGAATCTCTTATTCATTCCATAATTAACACAAAAGATGGGAGTTTAAACTTAAATATGTCTAATAATGATATGTCTATTCCTTTATTTTCATTTTTAAATAATAATATAAATAATCCTTATAATAATCTTGATATTAAAGAAATTAATAAATTAAGATTTCTTAAACCAAATAAAAAACAATTTCCATCTCTTAGAATATTTGATCAATTAAATAAAAATTCATTATCTGACCTCATAATATTTAATACTTCAAATGAATATGCTGTAAATTTATTTATTAAAAATAAAATTAAATATAATGAAATTACTAATTATATAGAGAAATCACTAAATAAATTTGAAAAAATAAATATTTATAATATAAAAGATGTAATTCTATATCAAAAATATTTATTTGATAAACTAAATAAACAAGGAATATAAATGAAAATTAATAATATCATAAATTCTAATTTTATTAAACTTTGTTTAATTCTTTTATTAATTTTATTTACCAAAAATTTATATTCGAATAATCTTCAATTAAAGATTATTGGAAATAAAAATCTTGATGAAGAATTTATTAAATCAATAGTTAATCTTGATCAAGATTTAGAAGATGATGAATTAGTTAACTTTATAATTAAAGAATTATTTTCAACAGGATATTTTAATTCAGTAGATGCTAATATAGATAATGATTTATTAACAATAATTTTAAATGAAAATCCTGTAATTAATAAAATTCAATTTACCAATAACGAAAGATTTAAAGATGAAGATTTAAAACTCATTATTGATAAATCACTAATTGACATTGATATCTATAATAAATCTACAGTTGAAAAAATTAAAAATTTATTAATACAGTATTATAAAAATTATGGTTATAATCTTATCGAAATCACTCATTCAACAAAAAAATTAGATAATGGTCAAATTGATCTTAATTATAAGATTTTTGAAGGAGAAATTACAAAAATTAAAAAAATTAATATTATTGGTAATGAATATTATTCTACAAGAAAAATTAAATCTGTTTTAAGATCTTCAGAAACTAAATTTTATAAATTAGTTTCTGGTACAAGTAAATTCAATGAGAACCTAATTTTCTTAGATGAAAGAAAAATTGAAGAGTATTATTTGGATAGAGGATTTAAAAATATTAAAGTTAAAGCTTCAGTTAATGAATTTATTCCTGATAAAAATCAAGTTGTATTAAACTATTATATAGATGAAGGTTTAAAATTTAAAATTAATGAAATTGATATTATTTTTGATGATAACATTACTGATATAGGGATTGATAAAAATGAAATTTTAGAGATTATAGATTTAAAAACTAATAAACCATATAATAAATCTAAGATTGATAAATCAGCTGATAAAATTTACAATTTTTTATTAAATAAAGGTTATATTTTTATTGATGTTAATTCGATTGATGAAGAAATAAATAATACTGTAAAATTAACATTTTTAGTAAATATGATTGATGAAATATATGTATCTGAAATAAATATTAATGGGAATACCAGAACTAAAGATAAAATAATTAGACGTGAACTAGAATTAAATGAAGGTGATCCTTTTATTCCTTCAAAAGTTAAAAAATCTAGAAATAATATTAGTCAGTTGAATTTTTTTAGCAAAGTAGACGTCAATACTATTTCAAAAAATAATAAAGTAGATTTAAATATAGAGGTCAAAGAAAAATCTACTGGTGAATTTAATATAGGTGTTTTATATGACTCCTATAATGGGGCAGCATTAGTTTCTGGTTTAAAAGAAAATAATATATTTGGAGTTGGAAGATATTTATCATTAAGTTTTAATACAACAGCAGATAATGCTGGTTTAAATTTTGAGGTAGTTGAACCTTATATATTCAATAAGAAATTTAATTTAATATATAATCTTAATTTTGAATCTAATGATTATTCTTCATCTTATGGATATGAGGTAAATAAACAAACATTAGGTATTGGTTCAAGGTACGATTTAACTGATGATGTGTCTCATTTTATAAAACTTGATTATTCAATTGATGATTATCATTCTATAACAAGTTCTGCTTCAGATTCTATTTCAAATATGAGTGGTGAAAATATCCAATTTACTCTAACTAATAGATTATCATTATCTAAACTAGATACAGGTTTTAGACCAAGTGAAGGATATATAGTTAAATGGAAAAATGAATACGCAATAGATAATTTTATGAGAAATAAGATATCATATGATAAATACTATAACTTTAATAAAAAAATATTTTCTTATAGAACAGAATTTGGAAATATTTCTAGCTTATCAAGTGCTAATGTAGAAGATGCAAGTAAATTTTCTTTAGGAGGTCGTCAATTAAGAGGTTTCGATAAAAGTGGAGTAGGGCCAAGAAATTCATCATCAGGCTACATAGGAGGCAATAACTTATTATCAGCACAATTTGATTACCAAATACCCATTTCTGAATCAGAAAATAATATGCTTGATTTGGTAACCTTTTTTGACATTGGTAAAATATTTTCTAATGAAACCGATCCAACAAATAGTACAGAATCAGTAAGATCATCGATTGGCTCAGGTATTAATTTTAATACTCCTATTGGACCTTTATCACTTACATATGCAATACCAATTCAATCAGAAAGCTATGACAAAGAAAGAAAATTTGTATTTACTATTGGTTGGGTAAATTAATATTTATGAAATTCTTATTTTTCTTAATTTTTTTTTTATTTTCATTTAGTTCATATGCAGAAAAATATGCAACTGTTAACTTTCAAAAAATTTATGATAACTCAACTATATTTAACAAATATCTTGAAGAAATAGAAGATTTTAAAAAAGAACAATTAAAAGAGTTTAAAAAAATTGAAAAAATTCTCAATAAAGAAAAAAAAGAACTAGAAAATTCAAAAATAATCCTTTCAGATAAAGAATTTGAAAATGAATTTAATAAATATGAAAAAAATATTCAGGAATATCAAATTAAAGTTGATAAAGCCAATAAAGAAATTTTATCTAAAATGGAAAAAGCAAAAAATACTATTAAAAATGAAGTTATAAAAATTCTTCAAGAAATTGCAATTGAGAAAAATATTAAAATAATTTTTGATTCAGATAACTATATTATAGCTATGAAAGAAATTGATCTGACTGGACAAGTAATTAAAATATTAAATTCAGATTTAAAAAATGTTGAAATTGAATAAATGAAATATTCTTTAATAAATATCTTTAAAACTTTCAATTTAAAAGATGATATTAAATTTAATAAAAAAAATAAAAAATTATTTTCTGGAGTAAATACCTTAGATAAATCTAACATAAATGAAATTTCTTTTTTTCATAATTTAAAATATCTCAATGATCTTAAAAAAACTAATGCTGGCGCATGTTTTATTAATAAAAAATATTCTAAGTTTGTCCCTAGTACATGTATGCCAATTTATACTAACAATCCCTACAAATATTTTATTTATACTTTAAATTTTTTTAATCCTAAAAGAATATCAACAGGTAAGATTAGTCAAAATTCTATTGTTTCAAAAAATGCAAAATTAGGAAAAAATGTTGAAATACAAGATGGTGTTATCATTAAAGATGGAGTTAAAATTAAAGAAAATTCAATTATTTCTTCAAATACTGTTATAGGTCAAGATGTTACTATATCTTCCAATGTATTTATAGACGAGAATTGCTCTATATTTAATTGTAATATTGGAAAAAATACTAAAATACAATCAGGTGTGTCAATCGGTTCAAGTGGCTTTGGATTTGCTATAGATGAACTTCAAAATATTAATATGTCTCATTTAGGCAAAGTATTAATTGGTAAAGATGTAGTAATAGGAAATAATTCCGCTATTGCCAGAGGTTCCTTAGATGATACTATAATTTCAGATAATGTAAGAATCGATAATCTTGTTCATATCTCGCATAATGTAAAAATTGGTAAAAATACAATTATTGCAGGTCAATCTGGAATTGCTGGAAGTACAACAATAGGAAAAAACGTAATAATGGGTGGTCAGGTTGGTATTTCTGGTCATTTAAAAATAGGAAATAATGTTAAAATAGCTGCGAAAAGTGGAATAATAAAGAATATTAAAAATAATTCTACTGTTGGTGGATATCCAGCTGTAAATATTAAAGATTGGCATAGAGCAACTATAAAATTATATTTAAATACAAGAAATGAAATTAGAAAAAAATGAAATAAAAAAAATAATACCACATAGAGAACCATTTCTTTTTTTAGATTATCTAGAGATAATAGAAAAAGGAATAAAAGGTATTGGATATAAAAAATTTAATGAAGATGAAAATTTCTTTCAAGGACATTTTCCTAACAACCCCATTGTGCCAGGTGTAATAATTGTAGAAGCACTAGCTCAGACCGCAGGTGTTGTAGCAGGTATTCAATTTATTAAAGAAAATAGATCAGTTCTATTTATGTCAATTAATTCTGTAAAATTTCGAAAACCTGTCAAACCTAATGAAAACATTTCATTCTTTGTAGAAAAGATTAATCAAGTTAAAAATGCTTATAAATTTTCAGGAAAAGCTAAGGTTAATGATACTATAGTAACTGAAAGTGTATTTACAGCAATGATAATATAAGAAATATTTTGAAATTAATAGTAATTTGATTATTTATAAAACTTATATTATTCTGAATTAGTGAATAAGATACACCATTCTGCAATAATTTCTCCTAAAGCTAAAATTTTCAATAATGTAAAAGTTGGTCCTTATTGTACAATTGGAGAAAATGTGACAATTAATGAAGGATCAGAGTTAATTTCACATGTCAATATTTCTGGCAACACAACAATTGGAATGAATAATTTATTTTATCCATTTTCTTCTATTGGTTCAATACCCCAAGACTTAAAATACCAAGGTGAAAAATCAAAATTAATTATTAAAAATGAAAACATCTTTAGAGAGCATGTAACAATCAATACTGGTACAGAGGGTGGTGGAATGGTAACAAAAATTGGTAATAAATGTTTATTAATGGTCGGTGTTCATATTGCACATGATTGTGAAATAAATAATAATGTTATATTTGCTAATAATGCAACCCTTGCCGGTCACGTAAGAATTGATGATAATTCTATAATAGGTGGTCTATCAGCAATACATCAATTTGTAAGAATTGGAAAATTTGCAATGATTGGTGGAATGAGTGGAGTTGAACAAGATATAATCCCATATGGATTATATATGGGTATAAGATCTCGATTAAGAGGTTTAAATATTATTGGATTAAAAAGAAAAGGTTTAAGTAGTCAAGAAATATCAAATATAAAGAAAATATATTTAAATATCTTTGATAATAATAATACTATAGATCAAAATATAAAAGATTTAGAAAATATAAAATTAACTGAAATTGATGAAATAATTAATTTTATTAAAGAAAAATCATCCAGAGGAATGTGCACACCTGACAATGGATAAATATGGAATTATAGCTGGAGGAGGAGAGTTACCTATTATCATATATAATTCTCTTAAAAAAAATAACTTAGATGTTTTTTTAATTGGTATTAAAAATAATTTTAAAAAAGTTAATTCAATAAAGAAATATGAAGAGGTAAAAATAGGTTCACTTAGTAAAATATTTAAAATACTTAATCAACAAAATATTAACAAGTTAATTTTTGCTGGCTCTATAAAAAGGCCATCAATATCAGAACTTTCTTTAGATTTAAAAGCACTAGAGTTCCTTAGATTAAACAAAATTGAGAGTTTAGGTGATGATAATTTGCTAAAAAAAATATCTAAATATTTTGAAAAATATAATTATGAATTTGTTAATTTAAATAATCTATGTCCAAGTCTTTTTTCATCTGAAAAATTTTTAACAGTTAATAAACCTAGTAAAATTGCATATGAAAATTTAAAAAAAGGAAAGAGTATTTTTAAAATTTTTGGCAAAACAGATGTTGGTCAATCAATGATTATACAAAATAAAATAATTATGGGTCTTGAAGCTGTTGAAGGAACAAATGAGTTAATTAAAAGATGCTTTAAATACAAAAGAAAAGGAGATAAAGGAATTCTGTTAAAACTAAAAAAAATAAATCAAGATATAAGATTTGATTTACCTGCAATTGGAGTAAATACACTGAAGTTGTTAAAAAAATATGACTATGAAGGACTTTTTATAGAAAAAAATTATTGTATAATTATTGATAAAAAAAGAGTTATCGAATATGCAAATAATAATAAAATCTTCATATCAAATATATAAAATTGACTAATAAGATATTAAAAATATTTATAGTAGCTACAGAGCAATCAGGTGATAATCTGGGTTGTGATTTAATTAAAGAATTAAAAAAAAGAACAAATAAAAAAATAATTTTTATGGGCATTGGTGGAGACAAGATGAAATCTGCAGGATTAAAGATTACCAATCATATTTCTGATTTTAAATCTTTGGGTTTATTTGAATTAGTTTTTAATATTAAAAAAATTTTTAATATTCTCAACAATAATATTCTTAAAGTTTTAAAATTTAATCCTAATTTAATTATTACAATTGATTCTCCTGATTTTTCATTTAGGTTTGTAAAAAAATTAAGAAATAAAAAACTTAAATCAAAATTCATTCATTATGTTGCGCCTACTGTTTGGGCTTGGAGACCATCTAGAGCAAAATATATTTCTACTTTATATGATTTATTATTAACAATTTTTCCATTTGAAAATAAATATTTTGAAAAATATAATTTAAAAACAATATTCGTTGGTCATCCTATATTTAATAATAAAATCATAAATAAAAAAAATAAAAATAAAAATTATATTGCTCTTTTACCAGGAAGTAGACATGGTGAAATTAAAAATTTAATGCCTTATTTTAAGTCAATCAATGATTATATTTATCAAAATAATTTAAATTATTATATATTTATTCCTACATTAAGACATCTAAAAAATTCTATTAATAGTTATATCAAAGATTGGAAAATTAAACCCTTAGTTCTTATAAATGATAATCAAAAACAAAAAATTCTTTCTAAAACTAAGTTTGCAATTGTTTGTTCTGGCACTGCGGCTCTTGAAATTTCTCAAAGAAAAATACCTATAATTGTAATTTATAAATTAAATATTATTACTGAATTTTTTTTTAGTTTTTTAATTAAAGTAAAGTTTGCAAATATAATTAATATAATTAAAAATAAAGAAATTATTCCAGAAGTAATTAATCATAAATTAAATCATAAAAATTTAATTAAAATATTTAGTAAAAATATAAATAATGTAAAAAAACAACAAAAACAAATTTTAGAAGTTCAAAAAATACTCAAATCTTTAAAATTAAAAAATAAGAGTTCATTAAACGCAAGCAAAGAGATTTTTAAGATTATTTAAACCACAATCTTTTAAATAATGAAATTTTTTCTCTTTTTTCTTCAGGTTTATAACTTCTAGTATTTTCACCAATATATAACTGTCTAGGTCTTCCAATTTTTTTAATAGGATCTTCTATCATTTCTTTCCATTGAGATACCCATCCGGCAGTTCTTCCTATAGCAAATAAAACTGTAAACATATTTATGGGTATTCCCATAGCTTTTAATATAATACCAGAATAGAAATCAACGTTTGGATATAATTTTTTTTCTATAAAATACTCATCATTTAGTGCAATTTTTTCTAATTCTAATGCTATTTCTAGCAAAGGATCATTTTTAATGTTTAATTCCTCTAAAACTTCATGTGCAGTTTTTTTCATTACAGCTGCTCTAGGATCATAATTTTTATAAACTCTATGTCCAAAACCCATTAGTCTGAAAGGATCATTTTTATCTTTAGATTTTTCAATAAATTCATTAATTTTATCTTTCGAACCAATTTTTGAAAGCATTTTTATAACAGCTTCATTTGCGCCACCATGTGCTGGTCCCCATAATGAAGCTATTCCAGCTGCAATACATGCAAAAGGATTGGCATTTGATGAACCAGCCAATCTTACCGTTGATGTAGAAGCATTTTGTTCATGATCAGAATGCAAAATAAAAAATTTATCTATAGCTTTTGCAAGTACTTTGTTTACTTTATATTTTTGTGTGGGTACCGCAAACATCATATTTAAAAAATTTTCTGAATAAGTTAATTCATTTTTTGGATATACATATGGTTGTCCAATAGAGTATTTATATGCCATAGCTCCTATGGTGGGCATTTTTGCAATTAATCTATGTGAAGCGATCATTCTTTGGTTGGGATCATTTATATCAGTGCTATCATGATAAAATGCTGATAATGCTCCAACTACTCCAACCATTATTGCCATTGGATGTGCTCCTCTTTTAAACCCTCTATATAGAAACATTAATTGTTCATTAATCATTGTATGATTTGTAATGGCATCTCTAAATTTATTTTGATCCTCAGTTGATGGAAGATCACCATGTAATAAAAGGTAACAAACTTCCATAAAATTACTATTTTCTGCCAGTTCTTTGATATCATATCCCCTGTGTCTTAATATTCCTTGTTCTCCATCTATATATGTAATTTTTGATTTACATGAAGCTGTCGATGTAAATCCTGGATCATATGTAAATAAGCCTGATTCTTTATAAAGATTTGTTATATCCAGAACATCTGGTCCAACAGTTCCATCTAAGACAGGAATTTCATATGAGTTTCCGTTTTCATTGTCAAATAAAGTATAAAATTTTTTATTATCAGGCATTTTTTTTAATTAACATAATGTTAGTATAATTATCAAGTTATAAATAAATTATATTAAAAATTTATTAATTTTAGAAATTGTTTCTTTTTTTTCTAATATAATCATTATTTCGCTCAAAGAAGGGCCTTTTTTTGATCCAGTTAGAATCATTCTTAGAGGTTCTGCAAGATGAGAAAATTTTATATTATTTTGATTAACAAATTCTTTTAAATTTTTTTCAATTTTATCTTTTGACCAATCATTTTCATTATTTATATATATAAAAAATTGATTCAAAATCTTTTTTTCATTTTCAGAAGATACTTTTTTATATTCAGCAATTTCAAAATTTATAAAACTTTTTATATTTTTATTTAATTCTTCAATATTATGTGATCTTTTTTTATAAAGATTAATTAATTTTAAAATTAAATCTACTAAATTATTTTTGATTTTTAAATTAAAATTTTCTTTTAATTCTCTCAATAAATCTTCGTCATTTATTTCATTCAAATAAAGAGAATTAATAAAATTTAATTTATTATAATCAAATCTACTTGGAGATTTTACAATAGAATTAAAATTAAAATTATAAATAATTTGTTTTTTTTGTAAAACTTCGTCTTTATCATTTGAGCTACCAAATTTTGCAAGATAATTAACTATTGCCTCTGATAAGTATCCCTTATTTTTAAAATCTAATACTTCAATTGAACCATGTCTTTTTGATAGTTTTTTACCATCATCTCCAAACATAAGAGGAATATGTGCAAATTTTGGAACAATCCATCCTAAATTTTTATATAAGTGAAATTGTCTAAAAGCATTATTTAGATGATCATCTCCTCTTATGATGTGAGTAATTCCCATTAAATAATCATCTACAACAACTGAAAGCATATAAGTTGGCGTTCCATCTTTTCTTAAAAGAATAAAATTATCTAATTCATCGTTTGAAATTTTTATTTTTCCTTGAATTTTATCATCTATTTCAGTGAAATTTGATTTTTCAATTTTTATTCTGATACAAAAATCTTTTTCAAGTTTTTGGATATTTGGGTCACCTTCACAATTGTTACAAAGTTTTTTAAGACTCAATCCCTTCAGTAGATTCTTCTTTCTTCTTTCTTCCAATTCTTCTGTTGTACAGATACATTTATATGCACCTTTTATTCTTAATAATTCATTAGCTATTTCAATATGTTTATTTATATTTTCAGATTGTTTATAGATATTTCCATCCCATTGAATATTTAACCATTTTAAACTCTTCACTATTGATTGAAAATATTCATCTTTCGATCTTTTTTTATCTGTATCTTCAATTCTTAAAAAAAACTTGGAATCTGGAAATTCAGTTTTATTTTTTTCTACGATTAAATGGTTTATTAATGCTGTTCTAATACCACCAATATGCAAATATCCTGTTGGTGATGGTGCAAAACGTGTGATAATTTTACTCATATTATTAATTATCGAATTGTATTTAATAATTAACTGACAGTAAATATCTTAATTATATTTTCTTAAAATACCTTTTAATTCACCCTGTATTTCAATATCAGAATGTTTATATTCCATCTCTTTAAAAGATGAATTTGCTGGTATTAGTCTAATTTTTGATTGATCAAATTTAATTTTTTTTAAAGTTACTTCATTACCCTTGACTAAGACTGCTGCAATTCTTCCATTAGAAATATTTTTTGCCTGTCTAATTATTGCAGTATCTCCATCCATAATTCCTTCATCAATCATTGATTCACCTTTAACTATTAAACCAAAATAATTATGATTTTTTGATAGCATATTGTTTGGAATTTCAATTTTTTCCAGATCAGATTCACCAGGTTCTACTGGTGTTCCTGCTGGTATTGATCCAAGCAGAGGAATTAAGGTATTTTGATTTTTAAAATTTTCATATTTTTCTGATGATTCTTTTTGATTTTTTACTATTTCCATTGCTCTTGCTTTATGTTTAATTCTTCTTATATAGCCTCTTTCTTCTAAGCTCGTAATAAGCCTGTGAATTCCTGATTTTGACTTCAAACCTAATGCCTGCTTCATTTCTTCAAATGAAGGTGATATACCTGAGCCATCAATGTATTTATCAAGATAATCAAATAGTATTTTTTGTTTTTTTGTTAACATATTCTACTATTGTTCTATTTTAGTTCTTATAATGTTTCAATAAAAAAAGAATTTTTAAATAATTGAATATATTGTATTTTTTTCATATTAATTTTTTTATATATTTCCCTGATTTTCCGCCAGTTTTTTGAATCAAACTTATATTTTCTATTGTCATATCTTTATTTATACTTTTGCACATATCATAAATAGTAAGCAATGTTATTGATACTCCTGTTAATGCCTCCATTTCAACACCAGTTTTAGCAAAAGTTGAAACTTTACAAATTACTTTAAATAATTGATTTTTATCAATACTTTTAATATCAATGTTTACATTTTCAATAGGAATGTTGTGACATAGTGGAATTAATTCATGAGTTTTTTTTGAAGCCATTATGCCAGATATTATCGAAACATTTATAATTTCTCCTTTTGAAATTTTAATTTTGGATATCTTATTGTAAGTTTTTTTATTAAATCTTATAAACCCTTCAGCAATAGCAATCCTTTTAGTTTCCTTTTTTTTAGAAATATCTACTATGTTTGGACTTCTTCCTTTTGTTAAATGTTTTATAATATTTTTTTTCATATCAACTCATTTACTGTATTTTTAATATTTTTTGATTTTAATAATTTTTCGCCTATTAAGAAGTTGTAAATTCCAAGTTTATTATATTCATTAATATCTACTTTAGTTTTTATACCACTTTCTGCAATTATAGTATATTTATCTGGAATCAAGTTAGTTAAATTATTTACATTTTTCAAATCAACTTTTAAATTATCTAAATTTCTATTGTTTATTCCAATAATATCACTATTTAATTTTAACGCATCATTAATTTCTTTTTTATTATGGACTTCAATCAAGCAATCAATTTTATAATTTGTTGCAACATTAATTATTTCTTTTGCTTGCTCAGTAGATAATATTGACATAATAATTAAAATAGCATCAGCTTTGTAATACTTACTTTGTATAACTTGATATGGATCTATAATGAAATCTTTTCTCAATATTGGAATATCAATTATTTTTTTAACTAAAGTTATGTGCTCTAAATTTCCTTCAAAATATTTTTTATCAGTTAATATTGATAAAGCTGAAATACCAGCTTTTTTATATTCTTGAGCTATTTTGATTGGATCGTAGTTCTCAATTATTGTTCCTGCACTAGGACTAGATTTTTTTATTTCTGCTATAATATTGTTTTTTTTTGAATTATTACTTGAAATTAATAAATTTCTAAAGCCACTATTAGGAACAATTTTTGTGATTTTTTCTAAAGTATTCAGTGAGCATTTATCTTTATCTTTCTTAATTTCTTTTTTTTTATTAATATAAATTTCATTAAGTATGTTCATTATTTTTTATTTTAAATAGTTAATTAAAGAATTTATATAAGACTTAGCTAGTCCATCATTAATGCATTTTTTTGCCAAAATTGCACCATCTTTCAAATTATTTGCTTTTCCTGATAAATAAATCACAGCTCCCGCATTAATTTCTACAATTTTTTGAAAATTAGAAAATTCCCCGCTTAACATTTTCATAATTTGTTTAGCGTTGTACTCTGAGTCCCCACCTTTAATTTCATTAATATCAATTAATTTATATCCTATATCTTCTGGATTAAATATGTATTCGATAATTTTATTATTTTTTAATTCAGAGATATATGATTTATTCGATAATGAAATTTCATCTAGCCCATCCTGTCCATGAACAACAAGTACATGTTCAGACTCTAACTTTTTTAAAACATTTACATGAATATTGACCCATTTTTTGTCATAAACTCCTATTAATTGTTTTTTTGTATTAGCAGGATTTAAAAGAGGGCCTAATAGATTAAAAATTGTTCGTGTACCAAGATTTTTTCTAACTTGGCTTACAAATTTCATAGCTGTATGGAAATCTTGAGCAAACATAAAACAAAAATTTTTTTCAAAAAGAGTTTTTTCCAATTTTTTTTCATCTAAATTAATTTTTATTCCTAATTTTTCTAGAACATCTGCTGAGCCAGATTTAGAACTTACTGATCTATTACCGTGTTTAGCAATTTTAATGTCCAAACTTGCTGCCACCAAAGCAGCTGCAGTAGATATATTTAAAGTACCAATATTATCCCCTCCAGTTCCACAGGTATCTATTGTGCTTTCAGGACTATTAATTTTTTTTGATTTTTTTCTTAATATTTTAACAGCTCCAACTATTTCATTTAAACTTTCCCCTTTCATTTTGAGTCCAGTTAAGAATGAAGAAATTTCTATTTCTGATAATTTTCCTTCCATTATTTCGTTAAATATAAAAGTAGATTCTTCTTCAGTAAGATCAATGAAGTTATAAACTTGATTAAATATTTTTTTATATTTATCCATTTATTATATTAATAAAGTTTTTAAATATTTTTTTCCCTATCTGAGTTCCTATACTTTCAGGATGAAACTGTAAGCCAAATGTTTTATATTTTTTATGTGATATTCCCATAATTACATTAGATGATGAAGCAATTATATTTAATTCATCATTAAATGAGTTATTTTTAATTATTAATGAATGATATCTTGTAGCTTCAAAATTATTATTTATACCTGAAAAGATTTGATGATTATTATGTTTTATCTTAGAAATTTTTCCGTGCATAATTTTAGGAGCTAAAACAATTTCCCCCCCGAACGACTCACCGATAGCTTGATGACCCAAACATATTCCTAAAATTGGAATCTTTTTATATACTTTTTTTACTAAATCAATACAGATTCCTGCATCCTTTGGTGTACATGGACCAGGAGATAATATAATTGCTTTAGGTTTTAATTTTAATATTTTTGCTATCGTGATTTTATCATTTCTATAAACTTTAATATTTTTATAAAATTCAGAAACATAGTGATATATATTAAAAGTGAAGCTATCATAGTTATCTATAATTATAATCATTTGTTTCTTATATTTTTTAGAGAATCTGCTGCAGCTTTTATAATTGCTTTGGCTTTATTTATTGTTTCCTGATATTCTTTTTCTTCATTACTATCATATACAATTCCACCACCAGCTTGAATAATTAATTTTTTATTTTTAACTAGCCCTGTTCTTAAAGCGATGCAAGTATCCATTTGACCGTTTGAGTCAAAATATCCAATAGCTCCTCCATAAAAAGATCTGTTTAAATTTTCTAATTCTTCTATAATTTCCATGGCTCTTATTTTTGGAGCACCTGAAACTGTGCCCGCTGGAAATCCTGATATAAGTGCATCAATGGCATCATATTTTTTTTCAATAATTCCTTCAACATTTGAAACAATATGCATTACATGAGAATAATATTCAATATTCATTTTTTCAGTTACATGGACAGATCCGATTTTTGATACTTTACCTACATCATTTCTTCCTAAATCTAGTAACATTAAATGTTCTGCTAATTCTTTTTTATCAGATAGCAAGTCTTTTGATAGTTTTATATCTTCTTTTTTATTTTTTCCTCTTGGCCTGGTTCCTGCAATTGGTCTTATAGTTACTTTATTATTTCTTAATCTTACTAAAATTTCAGGACTCGAAGCAACTAATCCAATATCATTAAAGTTAAGGTTAACTAAAAAAGGGGAGGGGTTTAGTCTCCTAAGTGATCTATATAATGATATCGCTGGTAAATCATAAGGGATTTCAAAACGCTGTGATGTTACAACCTGAAATATATCTCCTTTATTAATATATTTTTTTGCCTTTTTAATTAAATTTGAATATTCTTTTTTATTAAAGTTTTTCTTTATTTTTATATTTTTGATATTTGAATTAATCTTTTTTTCTTTAATGATATTTTTATTCATTTTATCAAAAGCTGAATTAATAATTCGTAAAGCTTTATCGTATGCTTTTTTTGCCTTTAAATCCTTAGAATAATAAACTGGTGTCATTAAGATTATTTTGTTTGAAATATTATCAAAAATAGCAACTAACTTAGGTCTTATAAAAATTGAATCAGAAATATTAATTGTATCAGGATTTGTTAAATTAATTTTTTCCATATGTTTGATCATAGGATATCCAACATATCCTACTAGAGTTGGGAATGGGGGTAAAGATTTATCCCTTGGAATAAGAGAATCTTTTAAAAGTTTTTTTAATGATTTTAAAGGAGACGATTTATTATTTTTAATAATTTTCTTCTTATCTATGTATTGTATTTTTATATTTTTATTTTTACATTCCCAAATTAAATCTGGATTTACTCCAAGAAGAGAGTACCTTCCTATTTTTTCACCACCTTCAACTGACTCAAGTAAAAATGAATATTTTTCTTTTGGAGATAATTTTAATAATGCTGATATAGGTGTCTCTAAATCACCAATAAATTCTTTAGATATTACTTGAGATTTTTTTTTGTTATAAACTTTTAAAAAAGAATCGTATGTTATCATACTTAAGAAGTATTGTTGGTTGCAGAATTGAATAAATTATTATTTATTTTTATATCTGTTTCTTTCATTATTGATTCAAAATAAATTTCCAATAGTTCATTACTTATACTATTATTCAATTTGAGGTTTAAATTTTCTAAATTAGTATTATCTTCTTCAATATTAATTGATTTTAAAAGAGATATAAGTATTTTTTTATCATAATAAATAAAGTCTATTCCGCCAACGTTATTATTGAAAATATCATTTATTAGTTCATATGGAATTGTTTTATCGTTGTTTTGTATTGATAAATCTTGAATCTCAAAATTAAATTCTTTTCTTAAATTTTTAACAAATTGATTATTATCATTATTATCTTTAACTTTTTCTTTTATATATCTTAATGAATTATTTATAATCTCTTTTTTATTCCAATCTTCTAAAACTTTTTCTTTTACTATACTATAATCTTGATTTCTTTCAGGGTTTATTGCTTTAACATTAAATATAAAAAAAGAGTTTTCATCATGTCCTTCATATATATTACTAACAAAATTTAAATTTTCTTCAAATGCTTTTCTTAAAATTAAATTTTCTTGAATTCCAAAATCATCCTCAATTTTTCCTTCATTAATAATATCAATTTTTAATTTGTGTTTATTTGCAATTTCATTGATACTTAAGTTATTTAATAAATCTTCATCAATTTTTTCGATTAAATCTTGAATATAATTCATAGAATAATTATTTTTTAAAATTTCATTAATATCATTTTTCTTTTTGTTGTAATCCTCAAAATAACTTGGGATTATTTTATCAATAAAAACTAAATGATATGCCAAAGAGCTTTCTATAACTTCTGATAATTCATGAACATTTAATTTAAAAGCTTCACTAGCAATTTCTTTCAATGTTCCTCTATTATCAATTTCTTTATATTCATTGAATCTAATATTATTTTTTGTTGCTATTTTCTTTATTTCTTCATAATTATTTATATTATTAATTTTATTTGAGAATGAACTAGCATCATCTTTATTTAAAAAATTTAGTTGCATAAAACTTCTCTTTTCATTAATTTTAAATTGATTTTTATTATTTTCATAAAATTCTTTAATTTCGAATTCACTAAAATTAATTTCATCAATAAAGTTTTTTGGATGAATATTTATATATTCTATTGTTCTTGATTCTTTTTTATTGTACAAATTAATGTTTTCTTCAAAGTATTTTATTATTAAATCTTCACTTTTATCAAAATCTAAATTGAAATCTTCTATAGGTAATTTTATTAAATTTATTTTTCTTTTATGATTATTAATAATATTAATATTATTTAAAGATTGTTTTGGATACTCAATATTTCTGAATAATATATTCTCAAATTGGTTTCTTAATGTTTGTGTTCTAATTATATCTATAAAGCTTTCTAGATCTAAATTTTGATTATAAAGAAATGAGCTTAAATTTTCATCAATAACCTCGTTATTTTCATCATATATTGATGGTATGTATTCTCTAATTTCTTTAGCAATAATAATATCATCTAAAACTAAATTAAAATATTTAAATTCATTTTTTAATATAGCTTCATTAATTAATATACCCAATGATTGTTGATCTATTCCAAAATCTCTAACTTGTTGATTTGTTATTTGGGATCCTATCATTTCCGAAAATTGTCTTTTATTCAAATCTAATGTTCTATAAAATTGAATATTAGAAATATTTGTTTCTCCAACAAGTGCTATATCATTTGCACCTACGCCAAAGACTCCCGAATATCTATTACCGCCTCTTATCAAAAATAAACTTAAGCCAAATACAATTGCAAGAATAATACCAATTTTTGAGTTTCGTATGAAATTTAACATATATTTTCTTATTTTATTTGCTTCTACAATAAAGGACAATATAAAGGAAATATAAATATTATATTTTTTTAATGAAAATAACAGAATATAACAAAATAATCTCAGCTAATTGGAAAATGAATGGTTCAATGGCCTTAATAAATGAATTTAATGATTATTTTATCAATAATATTAAAAAAATTGACAAATCAAATGCTATAATTTTTTTTCCTCCAGCTCCTTATTTTTCAAGTTTAAATAAAATAATTAAAGACTATCAACATATCTATCTAGGTGCACAAGATTGCTCTGCATATAAAAATTCAGCAAGAACAGGAGATATTAGTGCTTCAATGATAAATGAATTAGGGAGTAATTTTGTTTTAGTGGGTCATTCAGAAAGAAGAATGTTATATAATGAAACTGATGAACTTGTTTCTAAAAAAATCAAGAGAGCTATAGAAGAAAATTTAAATATTATTCTTTGTATTGGAGAAAATGAAGATGAAAAAAATAAAAATATAACTAAAAAAAAATTAGAACAGCAAATTTTTTATTCTATTAATGAAAGATGCAATCCTTCAAATACTATAATAGCCTATGAACCTGTTTGGTCCATAGGTTCTGGATCTCTTCCAGAAGTTTCTGAAATAGAAGAAATAAATTTATTTATTCAAAATACAGTTAAAGATAAATTAAAAAATGAAGATAATTTTAAAATACTATATGGAGGTTCGGTAAATTCAAAAAATATCTCAAATATTTTAAAATCCCAATTAATTGATGGTGTATTGGTCGGAGGAGCATCATTAAAATCAAAGGAATTTATTGAAATAGTAAATTTTAATTTAAATTAACTTGATAATATTTATTACAAAATATATAGACTTTTAAATTAAATGTTAGTTTTAATAATCATAGAAATCATATTAGCTTTACTACTCATCATTCTAATTTTATTGCAAGGTAGTGACAATGAAGGACTGGGATTGGGTGGTGGTGGAGGTAGTTTAGGAGGCTTGATGACTGCAAGAGGTTCAGCAAATTTCCTTTCTAGATCTACAGCTGTAGTAGCAGCATTATTTATGATAATGAGTATAATTTTAACTATTGTTGCTTCTAGCGGTAATGAGAAGAATGTTTTGGAATCTCTTACACAAGAAGGTGAAAATGCCTCTGAGATTATTGAAGAACCAGCAATTCCTGACACAAACTAAAATATTTAAATATAATTTCATTAAATACTTGTTAATTAAGTAACTTTTATGTATCACGGTATTCCGTAATGCATTTTATATTTATTACGGGCGGTGTTACGTCCTCACTTGGCAAAGGTTTATCTACTGCTTCATTAGGGCTTCTTCTTCAATTAAAAGGTTATAAAGTAAGATTAAGAAAATTAGATCCTTATCTTAATGTAGATCCTGGTACAATGTCGCCATATCAACATGGAGAAGTATATGTAACTGAAGATGGAGCGGAAACCGATCTTGACTTAGGTCATTATGAAAGATTTACAAATGTAATTGCAAAAAAAACTGACAGCATCTCGGCTGGCGGAATTTATTCGAATGTTTTAAAAAGAGAAAGACAAGGAAAATATTTAGGATCTACAATACAAGTAATCCCTCATGTTACAGATGAAATAAAAAAATTTATTAAAAGTGACTTAAAAAATGAAGATTTTGTTTTATGTGAAATTGGCGGTACTGTAGGAGATATAGAATCATTGCCTTTTTTAGAATCAATTAGACAATTAAGAAATGAAAAAAGTAAAAATTTGTATTCAATTATACATGTAACACATGTTCCATGGTTAGAAGTTGCAGGTGAGCTTAAAACTAAACCCACTCAACATTCAGTCAAACAATTACAAAGTGTTGGTATACAACCTGATTTTCTTTTATGTAGATCTGATAGATTAATAAACCTTGAACTAAAGAAAAAAATATCCCTTTTTTGTAATGTAGAAGTTAATAGAATAATCAATGCAATAGATGCAAAATCAATTTATGAAGTTCCTATATTGTATCATAAAGAAAAATTAGATGAAGAATTATTAAAATTTTTTGAAATTAAAAAGAACAAAAAAACTATCAATCTTGATAAATGGAAAAAATTAAACAATACTTCTAAAAAATTAAAAACAAATGTTAAGATTGGTATAGTAGGTAAATACATAAATTTAGAAGATAGTTATAAATCTTTGGTAGAGGCTTTAAATCATGGAGGATTTGCCAATAATGTAAAAGTTGAGTTAATTTGGATTGACTCTCAAAAAATTGAAAAGGAAATTGATTTAAAATCCTTAAAAAAACTTAATGGTATATTGGTACCAGGAGGTTTTGGAAAGAGAGGTATTGAAGGAAAAATTAAAAGTATTAAATATTCACGCGAAAAAAAACTCCCTTTTCTTGGAATTTGCTTAGGTATGCAGATGGCTATTATAGAATATGGCAGAAATGTTATAAAATTAAAAAACTGCAATTCAACTGAGTTTAAAAAAACTGAAAATCCTGTAATATCACTTATGACAGAGTGGAAAAAAAATGGAAAAATTGAAAAAAGAAGTGATAAAAGTAATAAAGGTGGAACGATGAGATTAGGATCTTATCCTTGTATAATTAAGAAAAATTCATTGGCATATAAAATTTATAGAAATACTAAAATTAATGAAAGACACCGTCATAGATATGAAGTAAATGCAAATTATTTAAATATTTATGAAAAAAACAATTTATCATTTTCCGGAATGTCACCTAACAAAAATCTCGCCGAAATTTTTGAATATTCAAATCATCCTTGGTTTTTTGGAGTACAATTTCATCCCGAACTAAAATCAAGACCTCTTGATCCACATCCAATTTTTGTTTCTTTTATTAAAGCTTGTTTAAATAATCTGAAAAATGAAAAAAATTAAAATAAATAATTTTTATATATCTAACAATCATCCTTTTACTTTGATTGCTGGTCCATGTGTATTAGAAAATAAAAAACATACATTTATGATGATAGAAAAGTTACAAAATCTTACAAAGAAATTAAAAATTAATTTTATTTTTAAAACAAGTTTTGACAAAGCTAACAGGACTAGTATTAAAAGTAAAAGAGGAGTCGGAATTAAACATGCAATCAAAATTTTTGAAGAGATTAAATTAAAATATAATTGTCCAATTTTAACTGATATTCACAATGAAATACAAAGTTCTATGCTTTCTAATGTCGTTGATATAATTCAAATCCCAGCCTTTTTATGTAGACAAACTGACATATTAACAAGTGCAGCAAAAACAAATAAAATAATTAATATTAAGAAAGGTCAATTTTTATCACCTTATGAGATCAATGAAGTAATTAAAAAAATAACTGAGCATGGCAATAATAAGATACTTTTAACAGAAAGAGGTTATGTATTTGGCTACAATAACCTAGTAACTGATTTTAGATCTATAGATATAATGAAAAAAACAAAATTTCCTGTAATTTTTGATGCAACTCATTCAATACAAGAACCAGGAATAAAAGGAAGTTCTACAGGTGGGAGGAGAGAATTTATTCCGACTTTAGCTAAAGCAGCAGTTTCGTCTGGTATTGCTGGATTATTTATTGAAACTCATAATAATCCTAATATTGCACCTAGTGACGGATCAAATATGTTACCATTTAAAAATTTAGAAAAACTATTAAAAATTTTAATACAAATAGATAGAGTCATCAAATAATACTATGCCAAAAATTAAAAATGTATTAGCTAGAGAAATTTTAGATAGTAGAGGAAATCCAACTATTGAATGCGATATTATATTAGAAGATAATTCATTAGGAAGATATTCAGTTCCATCCGGAGCCTCAAAAGGAAAATATGAAGCACATGAACTTAGAGATAATGATAAAAATCGCTATCATTCAAAAGGTGTATTGAATGCAATAAGCAATATTAATAAAATTTTAAAAGATAATATTATTAATATTGAAGTTCTTGATCAAGAATTAATTGATAATAAATTAATATCTTTAGATGAATCCGATAATAAATCAATTTTAGGTGCAAATTCAATTTTAGCGGTTAGTATGGCATGTGTTAAAGCTGCAGCAAATTATGAAAAAAAATATTTATTTGAATATTTATCGGATGAAAGTTCTCATATACTTCCTGTTCCCATGATAAATATTATTAATGGTGGGATGCATGCAGATAATAATGTTTCAATCCAAGAGTTTATGATTGCCCCAATAGGGTTTAATAAATTTAAAGAAGCACTTAGAGCAGGAAGTGAAATTTTTCATAATTTAAAAAATATACTAAAAAATAAAGGACTAAATACAAGTGTGGGTGATGAAGGTGGATTTGCTCCGCATTTAAAATCATCTAATGAAGCAATTGAATTAATTTTAGAAGCAATATCAAAAACTGGATATAAACCAGGTAAAGAAATTTATATTTCACTTGATGTCGCATCATCAAGTTTTTTTGAAAATAATTTATATAAAATTTATAATGAAGAGAAAGCAATAAATAGTGAAAATATGTGTGAATACTTGATTAAATTAACGAATGACTATCCTATCTATTCTATTGAAGATGGTTTAGCTGAAAATGATTTTGAAGGTTGGAAAATTTTATCTTCAAGACTCAATCATAAAATTCAATTAGTTGGAGATGACCTTTTTGCAACAAATTTAAAACTCTTAAAAGATGGAATAAACAATAATATTGCAAATTCAATATTAATTAAACCAAATCAAATTGGTACATTAACAGAAACTAAAAATGTTATAAAACATGCTAAATTAAACAATTATTCATGTGTAATTTCTCACAGATCAGGTGAAACTGAGGACACTTCTATAGCCGATCTTGCTGTAGCTTTCAAAACGGGTCAAATTAAAACAGGTTCTATTTCAAGGTCTGATAGACTCGCAAAATATAATCAACTTTTAAGAATTGAAGAAATCCTAGGAAATAATGCTCTATACGCAGGAAACAATATTTTGAAATTTGAAAAATAATGAATTTGTTTTATATATATTAATATGAATAGATCAATAAATTTCAAAAAAAGGTTATATAATTTCTTATTTTTGTTATTTTCTTTTTTTGTATTTTTTTATTTAATTTATATTTTATTTCTTTCAGAAAGAGGAATAATTAATCTTTTTACATTGCAAAATGAATTGATTATTAATACTAAATTATATGATGAGATTACTCAAAATAACAACGATTTGATAAAAAAAATAGATAAATTAAAAATTGAAAATTTAGATTTAGATTATTTAGAAGAATTAAATATTAAAAAAAACGGTATTGTTAATAAAAATGATATTTTAATAGTTAATTCAAATAATAATTAATCAATTATTAATAAAAAAATGACTCCAAAATTAGTTAAAAAAGATTATCTAAAAATGTATAAAACAATGCTCACTATTAGACGTTTTGAGGAAAGAGCTGCTCAATTGTACGGAAGAGGACTCATTGGAGGATTTTGTCATTTGTATATCGGCCAAGAAGCAGTTGTAGTAGGAATTTTAATGACTATCGATCAAAAAGATACTGTTGTCACTACATACAGAGATCATGGACATATGATAGCAAGAGGTTTGGAGCCAAAGAAAATTATGGCTGAACTTACTGGAAGAATTGATGGATATTCAAAAGGCAAGGGTGGTTCGATGCATATGTTTTCAAAATCAAAGAGTTTTTATGGAGGTCACGGTATTGTAGGCGCACAAGCTCCTGTAGGAACAGGTATTGCTTTAGCTCATAAATATAAAAAAGATAAACAAATATGCAGAACATATATTGGTGATGGAGCAATGAATAACGGACAAGTATTTGAATCATTTAATATGGCTTCAATTTGGAAATTACCAGTTTTATATATAATAGAAAACAACCAATATGGTATGGGAACTTCAGTATCAAAAGTTGCTGCTGGTTCTGATTTATATAAAAGAGGTGAACCATTCGGAATACCTGGGACTAAAGTAGATGGTATGGATGTTTTAAAAGTTAGAGAAGCATCTTATAAAGCTACTAAATATGTTAGGAGTGGAAAAGGTCCTTATATTCTCGAAATGCAAACTTACAGATTCAAAGGACATTCTATGTCTGACCCTGCTCAATATAGAACTAAAAAAGAATTAGAAAATTACAAATCTAAAGATCCCATAGAAAAATTAAAAAAAATAATAATTAAGAAAAAAATACTCCAATTAAAAGAAATAGAAAAAATTGATGATTCTATTTTTTCTGAAATAAAAGAAGCAGCTGAATTCGCTGAAAATAGTCCTAAGCCTTCTATAAATGATTTATATAATGATGTGTATGCATAAGATATGAATAGTAAAATTTTAATGCCAGCTTTATCTCCAACCATGAAAGAAGGAAAATTAGCAAAATGGCTAAAAAAAGAAGGCGACAAAATAAATCCAGGAGATGTAATAGCTGAGATTGAGACTGACAAAGCTACAATGGAAGTTGAAGCTGCAGATAAAGGAATTTTATCTAAATTACTTGTTGCAGAAGGTGCTGATAATGTCAAAGTAAATGAAGAAATTGCTATACTTATTACTGAAGAATCTTCGAATAATAATAAAAAAAATGTTAAAGCAGAAAAAGATATAATCAAAAATAAATTATCAATTAATGATAATAAAAAATTAGATAATGAAGATAATAATCAACAAAAAAATATAAATACATCAGAAAAACACCTTATTAAAGATAAAGAAATTTCATCTTATAAAGATTTAGAAAAAATTAGTGTCAGAGAGGCTATAAATTCAGCAATCCGAGAAGAAATGAAAAGTGATAAATCAGTTTTTTTAATAGGTGAAGAAGTAGGTGAGTACCAAGGTGCTTATAAAGTTTCAGCTGGATTGTTAAAAGAATTTGGCAAGGATAGAATTATAGATACTCCTATATCTGAAGAAGGTTTCACAGGTTTAGCTATAGGGGCGGCGTTTAATGGATTAAAACCAATAGTAGAATATATGACATTTAATTTTTCTATGCAAGCGATTGACCAAATAGTTAATACAGCATCTAAAACTCATTATATGTCTGGAGGTCAAATTAATGTCCCTATAGTTTTTAGAGGTCCAAACGGAGCCGCATCTCAAGTAGCAGCACAGCATAGTCAAGATTTTACAAGTTGGTATGCTCATTGTCCAGGATTGAAAGTACTATCTCCATCAAATGCTGCTGATGCTAAAGGATTATTAAAATCTGCAATAAGAGATCCTAATCCAGTAATTTTTTTGGAAAATGAAATATTATATAATTATGAAAGTAATGTTCCTAAAGATAAGGATTTTTTAATTCCAATTGGTAAGGCTAAAAAAATAAAAGAAGGTAATGATGTGACCATTATTTCATATTCATTATGTGTAAACATTTGTTTAGAAGCATCTTTAATTCTTGAAAAAGAAGGTATTAAATGTGATTTAATAGATTTAAGAACAATAAGACCTATCGATAAAGAAACAATTATAAATTCAGTAAAAAAAACTAATAGAGCAGTTTTAATCGAAGAATCCTGGCCATTTTGTGGTGTCAATTCTGAAATTTCTTCAATAATTATGGAAAATGCTTTTGATTATTTAGATTCACCAGTTCTAAGAATTAATAGTAAGGACGTTCCAATGCCTTATGCCTTAAATTTAGAAAAAGAATGCCTACCTAAAAAGGAAGACATTATAGAAGCAGTAAAAAAAGTTTGTTATAAGGATTAAAATGTATAAAGCATCTCCATTAGCAAAAAAAATAATTAAAGAAAAAAACCTTATAATAGAAAATATTAAAGGCTCTGGTCCTAATGGAAGAATTATTAAAAGAGATTTAATAAAAAAAAATGAAGAAGATAATTTAAAATTTAAGACTATTGAAAATTTTCAAGAAGAACAACCATCGCAAATTAGAAAAGTAATTGCTGAAAGAACTTCAGAAGCATTTAAAAATATTCCACATTTTTATCTCAGAATTGAGTCGAAAATTGATAAGTTAATCAATTTAAGAAAAATTATTAATAACACTAATATTAAAAATAAAGTTTCATTAAATGATTTATTTATAAAAGCTGTTGCAATTGCACAAAAAAATAATCCTCAAACTATGTGTAGTTGGTCAAATAATAAAATAATTAAATATAAAGATGTCGATATTTCTTTTGCAGTAGCCCTTAAAGAAGGATTAATTACACCTATTATTCGTTCAGCAGATAAAAAAGGAATTACAGAAATATCAAAAGAAACAAAAAATTTGATACAAAAAGCTCAAAAAAAAGAACTTTTACCTCAAGAATATAATGGAGGTACAATTACAATTTCAAATCTTGGGATGTATGGAATCGATGAATTTGATGCTATTATTAATCCACCTCAGTCTTGTATTTTAGCTTTAGGACATGCTAAGAAAAAAATAATTTATCAAAATGATGAAATGGTTACTGCAACAGTTTTAAAATCTACTTTATCTGCAGATCATAGAATATTAGATGGCGCTTCAGCAGCAAAATTTTTACAAAATTTTAATAAAATTATAGAAAACCCTCTTGAGATATGGATAAAAAGTAAAGATTTAAAATTAAATTAATATGAAATATAGACATCCTGAAAAGAGAAATAATCCAGATTCTGAAATATTAAGAAAACCTAGTTGGATTAGAGTTAAGGCTCCAGTTAGCTTAAAATATAATCAAACTAAAAAAATAATTAAGAAAAATAATGTAGTTACAGTTTGCGAAGAGGCTGCGTGTCCTAATATTGGTGAATGTTGGGAAAAAAAGCATGCGACATTTATGATTATGGGAGATACTTGCACGAGGGCCTGTGCATTTTGCAATGTAATTACAGGAAAACCAAAAGCTTTAGATAAGTTTGAGCCTTATAGAATATCAGAAACAATTAAAGAATTAAACCTGAACCATGTAGTTATTACAAGTGTTGACCGTGATGATCTAATTGATGGTGGTGCAAGTCATTTTTTTGATGTTATTACTATGATAAGAAAAAAATGTAAGAATACTACAATAGAAATTCTTACTCCAGATTTTTTGAAAAAAGACGGAGCATTAGAAATTATAATTTCATCAAAACCAGATGTATTTAATCATAATATAGAAACAGTACCTCGTTTATATCCATCTATAAGGCCTGGATCTAGATACTTTGCAAGTTTGAATTTATTAAATTCTATTAAAAAGAATGATCCAAAAATATTTACTAAATCTGGATTGATGGTTGGATTAGGTGAAAACAAAAGTGAAATATTGCAAGTTATGGATGATTTAAGAACTGCAAATGTCGATTTTTTAACTATTGGACAATATTTACAACCAACTTTAAAACATGCAAAAGTTGATAGATTTATCAAACCAGAAGAATTTGAAAGTTATAAGTCAATAGCCTACTCTAAAGGTTTTTTATTGGTCTCATCTTCTCCCTTAACAAGATCAAGTTATCATGCTTCTGAAGACTTTAAAATATTAAGAAAAAAAAGGTTAGCTAATTTAGGTATTAAAAATTTGAATTAAATTAATGCCAAAATCACATCAAAAAAAAAATTTAGCTTACAATGCAGTTGATCTTTTTGATATTGTTATTGATATTGAAAAATATTCCGATTTTATTCCCTGGTGTTCAAAATCTAAAATTATATCTAAAAAAAGAAATAAAATAATTGCTGATTTAGTTATATCATATAAATTTATTAACGAAACTTTTAGATCATATGTAGATTATGATAAAAAAAAACTTAGTATTTATATTAATTATACTGAGGGACCTCTAAAATCATTAATTACAAGTTGGAAATTTAATAAAATAACCAATAAAAAAACTGAAGTTATATTTGATATTGAAATTAAATTTAAATTTTGGGTTTTTAATAATTTATTAAAGAAATTTTTTTCACAAATCGAAAAAAAAATGATAAATGCTTTTGAGAAACGTGCTAAAGAGATTTTATCTAAAAATTCTTAACAAGTAATTCAATAGATTTTTCAGTAGCTTTTTTTTGTATATTAATTCTTGAACCTTTAAAAATATTTTTATAAACTTTAGTAATTTTCTTATTTGAAATTGCAATGTATACTAAACCCAATGGTTTTTTCTTTGAAAAACCTGTTGGACCTGATATTCCTGTGGTTGAAATTGAATAATCACTTTTTGTAATTTTTAAAATATTTTTAGCCATTTCTATTGCAACTTCTTTACTTACTGCTCCATATTTTATTAATGATTCTTTTTTTACATTAAGAATTTTAATTTTTGATGAATTTGAATATGCTATGACTCCACTAATAAATATTTTTGATATTCCAGAAATTTTAGTTAATTCATAACAAATTCTACCACCCGTACATGATTCTGCTATAGCTATTTTGTATTTCTTTTTTAGAATTTTTTTTATGTTATTTTTAATAAACATAGATACTAAATATAAATAAAGTAATTATTGTGTATAATGCTGCGATTAAATCATCAAGAATAATCCCCAATGGATTTTTAAAATTTTTATCAATTAAATTAATTGGATATATTTTTAAGATGTCAAAAAACCTAAATACTATTAAAGAAATAAAATAAAGTAAAATTATATTTATTTTATCAAAGTAAGGAAAAAAAATAACAATTAAATAGCAGCCCAGAAATTCATCAATTATAATTTCAGGAGCATCCTTCTCTTTGATATTTTCAATATATAATTTTATTGAATAATTTGAAATAATTATAAGAATGAAAAATAATAATATAAATATTTCATAACTTATAAAATTAGAAATTATAAATAAAATAATTAGTGATATGAAAGAGCCTATAGTTCCTGGCGCAGGTTTAAAATAACCAATAGAAAATAAAGTTACAATTTGTCGATTATTTTTTATAAAAAACTTATACATATAATCGATTCTGCAGCTATTCCTTTACCCTTACCAATAAACCCAATCTTTTCATTTGTTGTTGCTTTAATATTTATTTGATTTTTATTGATTCCCAAATTTTTAGCAATGTTATTTTTCATTTTATTAGAGTAAAGAGAAATTTTAGGTTTTTCACATATAATATTCATATCAATATTATTAATAATACCTTTTTTTTCATCAATTTTTTTCTTTGCATATTTTATAAAATAATCAGAATTTTTATTTTTCCATCTTTTATCATTATTTTTAAAAATTTGACCTATATCTCCAATTCCTAATGCACCAAATATGCTATCACATAATGCATGATAACCAACATCTCCATCTGAATGACTTAAAACTGAATAATAATTAATTTTTACACCACAAAGTTTTAATTTTTTTCTCTTGTTAAAATTAAATGCATGGATGTCATAACCAATTCCATATTTAATTTTTTTTGAAATAATATCATGATAAAATTTTATATCATCTTTATAAGTAATTTTTATATTTTCTTTTCTTCCTTTTAAAAACTTAATTCTATATTTTTTATTATTTAATAATTCTGTGTCATCTCTATAAGTTTTATTATGATTATCTTTATGAGCTTTATAAATTATATTATATTTAAAAATCTGTGGGGTTTGAGTTTGATATATTTCTTTTTTGTCTTCTAAGAATTTATTTCCTTTTTTAAATCTTATTAAGTCTACATTTTTGATTAGTGGGCAACAACAATCATATTTATCTATTATTGTAATCATTTTATTTATTTCACTATTTTTGATACACGGTCTACATCCATCATGAATTAAGACATTTTTTGGTTTTACTTTTTTTAAATATTTTAAGCCTTGAAATGAAGATTCTTGTCTAGTTTTACCACCTTTGACAATCTTAATTCTTTTATCTTTATATTTACTTAAAGTTTTTTTTAAAATTTGTATATTTTTAAAATTATATACAATTATAATATGTCTTATATTTTTATTATTCAAAATTTCATTAAGTATCAATTCAATAGAATTTAAATTTTTAATTTTAGCATATTGTTTAGGAGTATTACTTTTAAATCTCTTACCAGATCCTCCTGCTAGAATTATAAATGCATTTTTTTTCATATAATATATATCTTTATAGTTCATTTAAATGCAAATTACTACTATATGGATAAATATAAATAATATATTAATTTTATTATAATGAATAAATTATTTGATATAAAAAAATACTTCAAAATTAAAAATATATCATTATATTTTTTTGTTATTTTAATTTTGACATCTTTTACTTTAACTTATATTCTACTTATACCTGGCTCAAATTTAGTAAAAGATAATTCAAATATTATTAAATTATTAATTTTAGATATTGTTTTAGTTATTACATTAATTTCTCTCGTTATAAGACAAATTGTATTAATTTTTATCAGGAGAAAAAAAAATTTAAATGTTTCAAAATTATATATTAAATTTATTAATTTATTTATAATTCTCACATTGGTTCCCACTATCGGAGTAGTAATAGTCTCAGGATTGTTTTATAATCTTGAAATTAAAACATGGTTTGGACCTGCAGTAAAAACAACTATTTTAAATTCAAATGTAGTAGCTAATGATTATTTAAAGTTAAAAACTGAAAATTTAGAAGTTAATATTGAAGCGATAAGTAGAGATATATTTAATCTTGTAAATGTCACAAAACTTCAAGAAAATAGAATAAATATGATTAATTTAAATCATGAAAAGAAAAAATTAACTGACATTTTTATTTTTAATTCAGCAAATGATGTTCTTTCTTTTAGTAGTATAAAAAAATCATCTCAAAATTTTTTTCCAGCATCTAAGGAAATACTTAAAATATTGGATTCTGGAAAAATATATATTACTCAAAAAGATAAAAATATTCTTTCAGCATATTATAAATTAAACTTTTTTGAAGATTCATATTTATTAATAAATGATGATATTAATAAAATAATCTATAATCATTTATTTGAAACTGCAAAAGCTATTACTGCTTATAACAATCTTGAAAAAAACACATCAAATTTTCAAATTTCATTTTCAATGATATATGTTTTATTTTCAGTATGTTTATTGCTTATCGCAATTTTAATTGGTTTTATGATGGCTAATAAATTATCTACTCCTATTACTAATCTTATTAAATCTTCTGAAAAAGTTTCAAAAGGAGATTTTGATGCAAAAATTACTGAAATAAATGATTCAGATGAAATTTCACTATTATTAAAATCATTTAATAAGATGATTTCTGAAATTGAAATTTCTCAAAAACAACTTATTGATAAAAATATTGAGATTGAAAATAGGCGATTATTTACTGAAGCTGTTCTTAGAACTCTTTCAACTGGTGTAATTGCTTTAGACATTAATTTTTCAATCAAATTAATTAATAATTCTGTATCTAAAATTATAAATAAAAGTGAAGACGATCTTATTGGAAATAATTTTTTTGATATTTTTCAAAATTCTATTAATATAAAGAAGAACATTGATAAAAAAATATATAAGAATTTAAGTGAACAAATTGAATTTAATCTCAAAAATAATACAAGAAATTTATTTATTAAATTTTCACTTGAAAAAAATGATAATGAAATTGTTGGTTATGTAGTAACAATTGATGACTTAACTTCTTTAATTTTAGCTGAAAAACATGCCGCATGGTCTGATATAGCTAGGAAAATTGCACATGAAATTAAAAATCCTTTAACTCCAATAAAATTATCTGCAGAGAGAATTGAAAAAAAAATTAAAGATAATGATATTAATAAAGAAAACTTTATATCTCTAGCTGGAACCATATCAAAACAAGTTGACGATATTGGAAAACTTATTGATGAATTCTCTTCTTTTGCAAGATTACCACAAGCAGAAATTAAAAAAGATGATTTTTCTGAAGCTGTTAATGAATGTTTTAAGTTATATTCAAGTTCGTATTCTAAAATTAATTTTAGCATCGATAATAAATATAATGAAATTTTATGTTTTTTTGATAAATTTCAAATTTCTCTAGTTTTAAATAATATCACTAAAAATGCTATAGAAGCTGTAGAAAATTTAAAGAATCCATCAATTAGTTTTCTTGTAATAAAAAATGATAATATAGTTAATCTTGATATTATAGATAATGGTATTGGAATAGATAAAAAATTAATAAATAAAATATTTGAACCATATTATACCACAAAAGATAAAGGTACAGGTTTAGGATTATCTATTTGCAAAAAAATTATTGAAGAACATGGTGGTGAAATTAGTATTAAAAAAAATAAAAGTACTGGTTCAACTGTTAGTATTAAACTTTTAATTTAAATGAAAAAAAGAATTTTAATTGTTGATGATGAAAAAGATATATGTTTTTTAATATCTGAAATTCTAAAAGATGAGAATTATTATACATTTAACTGCCATACTTATGACGATGCAATTAAATATTTTAATACTGATGATTATGATTTAGTAATATTAGATGTTTGGTTAGATAAAAATAAAACTGAAGGTTTGGAATTATTAAAATATTTTAAAAAACAAAATAAATTCATTCCTATCATTATGATAAGTGGTCACAGTACAATAGATGTTGCAGTTCAAGCTATTAAAGAAGGAGCTTATGACTTTATTGAAAAACCTTTTGAATCAAATAAATTATTGATTTTAACAAAAAGAGCTATTGAAAATTCAAATTTATTAAAGGAAAATTTAGAATTAAAAGAATTAAATGTAAAAAATTATGAATTAATAGGAAACTCTAATTTTATCACTACACTCAAAAAAACTTTAAATAAAATATCCTCATCAAGTCGAGTTTTAATTTCTGGTCCATTAGGATCAGGAAAAGAAACTATTGCACACAATATACATGAAAATTCATCAAGAAAAAATAAACCTTTTATAGTTTTTAATTGTAATTTAATAAATCCTGATTTGATTGAAGAAATTCTATTTGGATCAATAATATCAAAAAAAATTGGAATTATTGAAAAAGCTAATGGTGGAACAATTCTTCTTAATGAAATTGGTGATTTATCTATAAATATTCAAAATTTAATTTTAAAATATTTACAAAATAATACTTTTAAAAAAATTAATTCAGATAATATAATTCATTCTGATACAAGAATTATATCAACATCAAGTAAGGATTTAGAATTTAAATGTAATAATGGTTCTTTTATCAGTGATTTGTATCAAAGAATTAAAGTTATTGAGATTAAAATTCCACCTCTAAACAAAAGACCAGAAGATATAAAACCTTTATGTGAATATTTTATAAAAATATCGCAATTCTTTAATAATCAAAAAATTCAAATCACAGAAGACTCATTTGCTATATTAGAATCTTATTCTTGGCCAGGAAATACCAGACAATTAAGAAATTTAATTGATAGATTATTAATTATGCATGGTGAAAAATCTAATGAAATTGTAATTGATTCAACAAAATTACCTGATGATATGGGTGAAATTAATATAGAAAATTCTCAAGTAAAATATGATGTTTTGGGATTGCCTATAAAAGATGCTAGAGAAATTTTTGAAAAAAATTATTTGTTATCGCAAATTAAACGTTTTAATGGTAATATAAGTAAAGTTGCATCATTTGTTGGTATGGAAAGAACAGCACTATACAGAAAACTAAAATCATTGGATATTAATATTGAAACTTAAAGTTATATAAAATGAAATCTATTGTTTGTGGTGCTGGAGTCGTTGGTTCAAGTATAGCAGAAAAATTATCCTCTGAAGGATTGGAAGTCACTGTCATAGACCAATCAAGTGAATTAATTGCAAAAATTAATGAAAAATTAGATGTTAAAGCTATTGTTGGACATGGAAGTAATCCTACTATTTTAGAAAAAGCTGGCGCATCTGAATGTGATATTCTTATTGCAGTGACTCAAGTAGATGAAGTAAATATGGTTGCATGTCAAATTGGACATTCAATATTTAAGATACCAAAAAAAATTGCAAGAATAAGACAACAAGATTACCTTAAAGAAAATTGGAAAAACAATTCACTACCAATAGATACAATTATTTCTCCTGAATTTGAAGTTGCTAATGCTATTTCTAGAAGATTACATGCTCCAGGAGCTTTTGATATGGTTGAACTTTCAGATGATAGAATTAGATTAATTGGATTAAAGTGTGTTGATAATGCTCCTATTTTAAATAAACAAATTAAAACAATAGCTTCAGAATATCCAAAATTGTTATCTAATATCCTTGTTATCATAAGAAATGATGAATATTTTATTCCAAATTCAAAAACTACTTTATTAGAAGGTGACCAAGTTTATTTTGTAGTCGAATCTTCTCACGTTACTAATACTATGAAAGCTTTTGGACATTATGAAAAAGAATCTACAAATATAATTATAGTGGGCGGAGGAAACATAGGCTTTAATTTAGCAAAAAATATTGAAAATGAGCATAATTCAGTTCGTGTAAAATTAATTGAATTGGATCAGAATAGATCCAAATGGTTAGCTTCAAACTTAGAAAATACAACTGTTATAAATGGTGATGCATTAGAAAATGAAATATTAGAAGAAGTAAATGTTTCTTCAACAGGAAGTTTTATAAGTGTAACTGATGATGATGAAGTTAATGTCTTATCTTCTTTATTAGCTAAGAGGTCTGGAGCAAATGAATGCATTACATTAATCAATAATAGTTCTTATATTTCGCTATTAAAAAATATAGGGATTGATATAACTATTGATCCCAAGGCTATAACAATTTCTACTATATTACAAAAGGTTCGAAAAGGTAAGATAAGAAGTTTATATACTATTGGAGAAGGTCTGGGAGAAGTTATTGAGGCTGTTATCTTAGAATCTTCAGCTTTTGCCAATAAAACTATTAAAGAAATAGATCTCCCAAAAAATGTTAGAGTAGGGTCAATTTTAAGAAATAAGGAAATCATTATTCCTAATAGTAAAACTATATTTAAAAAAGATGATGATATAGTTTTTTATGCTGAAAAATCATCAGTTAAAAGATTAGAAGAACTTTTAGATATGAAAAAATAAATGAAAAAAATCGTTTTTTTCAATAACAAGTATATAAATTCAAAAAATGCTTTTATATCTTATGAAGATAGAGGATTTCAATTTGCCGACAGTATTTATGAGGTAATTGCTTTTATAAATAATAACTTTATTGATCTTGATTTTCATTTGAGAAGATTAAGAAGATCTCTAAAATTAATTGATATTAAATATAGTTTTAATAAAAAAAATTTACAAAAAATATTTAAAAAACTAATTAAAATTAATAAAAATAAAAAAGGATTGATTTATTTACAAATATCAAGAGGAGTTCAACCAAGGAATCATTCATATAATAAAAATCTAAAACCTACTATAATAATTTATACAATTAAGAAAAATTTAAATGAAAATTTAGATAAATTATCAGGAAAAAAGGCTATAACATATCCGGATTTAAGATGGAAAAGAAGAGATATAAAATCAGTATCTCTTTTGCCAAATGTTTTGGCTGCAAAAGCTGCTTCTAAAAAATCTGCTTATGAGGCAATATTAATTGATAATGATTTTGTAACAGAAGGTACTGCGTCTAATATATGGATTGTTAAAAAAAATAAATTAATTACTCATCCGGCTAATACAGATATTTTAAAAGGTATTACAAGACAAAGTATAGTGAAAATAATTAAAAAAGAAAAATTAGTTTTGTCTGAAAAAAAAATTAAAAAAAGTGAATTATTTATTGCAGATGAAGTTTTTTTAACAAGTTCTTCAAGCTTTGTAACACCTATTGTCAAAATTGATAATAAATTAATAAATAAAGGAAGAATTGGAAAAATTACTTATAATTTAGCAAAAATTTATAATTCTAAATTTCAATAAATTAAATGAGGTTTATATGAAAAATATTAAAATTGGCTTTATTGGTCTTGGTGTAATGGGATATCCAATGGCTGGACATTTATCTAAAAATAATTATGAATTAATTATATACAACAGAACTCAATCAAAAATGGATGATTGGTTAGAAATTTATAAAGGTAATAAATGCAAATCGATTAAAGAATTGGCTAAAAATTCTGATGTAGTAATATCTTGTGTTGGCCGAGATGATGATTTGATTGAAATTTATGATGGAAATGATGGTATAATTCAACTTTTAAAACCCGGTTCAATTATAATTGATCACACTACAGCATCAGCAAAAATAGCTAAATATTTTTATGAAAAATGTAAAAAAATTAATTTAGGTTTTATTGATGCTCCAGTTTCAGGAGGACAAGCAGGCGCTGAAAATGGGACATTATCAGTGATGGCTGGTGGTGACAGAAATGATTTTGAAAGAGTTTTAAAAATTATGAGTTCATATGGAAAAAAAATAAATTTAATTGGTGATTCAGGTTCAGGTCAAATCTGCAAAATGGTAAATCAAATATGCATTGCTGGACTTGTGCAAGGATTATCTGAAGCTTTATCATTTGGAAAAAAATCAAATTTAGATATGAGTAAAGTATTGGAAGTAATTTCAAAAGGAGCGGCCCAATCATGGCAGATGGATAATAGAGCAAAAACTATGTTGAATGATGAATTCGATTTTGGCTTTGCAGTCAATTGGATGTGTAAAGATTTAGACATATGCTTTGATCATGCACAATCAATTAATGCTAAATTACCTATAACTGAAATTGTGAAAAAAAATTATGAAATAATAAGAGATTCTCATAATAGCAGATGGGATACTTCAAGTTTAATTAAATTATTAAGTTAATATATATTCATAATTATAATGAATAAATATTATATTTATATTCTTCTTTTTATTGCTACATTATTATGGGGAGGCAATGTAATAGCGGCAAAAATAGCAAATAATATTATGCTAGAGCCCATAAAATTAAGTTTTTTTAGAAATCTTGTTGCTATAATTATTTTGTTTCCATTTGTTGTTAAAAATATAAATAAAATTTATATTTTATTCATCAAACATTGGAAATTAATATCAATCCTTTCTATTTTAAGTGTTTCAATCTTTAATACTTTTATGAATATTGCACTGAAAACATCTTCAGTTATTAGCTCATCATTAATGCCTTCTTTTGCGCCATCAATAATTATCTTACTATCAATTATTTTCTATAAATCTAAAATTAATTTACTACAATCTATTGGAGTTATAATTTCATTTATTGGATTTTTAAGTATCATTTTTAGAGGAAATATAAATAACTTAGAAAGCTTAAATTTTGTAACTGGTGATTTATGGATGTTAGGTTGTGTTTTATGTTGGTCAATTTATTCTGCCACAATTAGAATAATTCCAAAAGAAATAGACAATATAAGTTTTTTATTCTTGATATTTTTTGTTGGTAACATTTTTGTATTTCCATTTTATTGTTATGAATCAATTATTAATGACTCTTTTAATATTGATGAAAATTATGCAATACCATTAATTTTGTACGTTGGAATTGGTCCTGCTTTAATTTCTTATATAATTTGGATTAAATGTATTAAAGTTATTGGCGCTAGTAAAGCAGGTTTATTTTTAAATTTAATACCAGTTTTTAGCAGTACTATATCCATAATTTTTTTGAACGAAATATTAAAAAATTATCATATTATTGGTGCAATTTTAATCTTTTTAGGCATATACTTGGTTAACAGGGAAAAAAATGAGCAAAATTAATAAACCAAATTCAGAATGGAAAAAAATACTAGATGAATTGACATATAAAGTAACAAGAGAAGCTTATACTGAAACGCCTTTCTCAGGTAAATATTTAAATGAAAAATCGAAAGGTTTGTATAATTGCGTTTGTTGTGGTAACACATTATTTTCTAGCAATACTAAATTTGATTCTGGTTCAGGATGGCCAAGTTTTTATGAACCAATTAATAATGAAAAAATCTTAAATAAAGATGATTTTTCCCATGGAATGAAACGAACTGAAGTAACTTGTTCTCAATGTGAATCTCACCTGGGACATGTTTTTGAAGATGGTCCAAAACCTTCTGGTCTCCGTTATTGTTTAAATTCAGTTTCTTTAATTTTTAAAAAAGATAGTGAATAAAAATATTGTAACACTAACTTTTACCTCCATAGGACATGCGTTAATGCATATGTTTGCTGCTTTTTATTTTATAATTGTATTAGCAATAGAAGATGAATGGAAAATTTCATACGACGAACTAATTAGATTGTGGACGGTCGGTGCATTGTTAGTAGGTTTAGGAGCAATACCAGCTGGCTGGTTAAGTGATAAGTGGAGCAGATCTGGAATGATGTTAATTATGTTTATTGGATTAGGTTTTTCATCAATAATATGTGGATTTAGCGAAAATAAGACAATTTTATTTATAGGTTTAACCTTCTTAGGTTTATCTTGTTCTATTTATCATCCTGTAGCAATTTCATGGGTAGTAAATTTATCTAATAAAACTGGCAGAGCCCTAGGAATTAATGGAATATTTGGAGGTATAGGAATAGGTTTTGGGACTTTATTTGCTGGATATTTAATAGATAAATTTAATTGGCAAACCGCATTCATCTTACCAGGATTAATTTCAATAGTGATAGGATTACTTTTATTTATAGCAATTTTATTTGGGTTTATATCAATTCAAAATTCCTCAATAAAAAAACCAATTGAAAATTTTACACGTGAAAACTTAATTTTAATTGCAATGATTCTGCTATTTGCAATGTTTGCATTAGGATTTGTCTTTCAAATCCTTCAAACTTCTGCGCCAAAAATGATTGATTTACGTTTAAAAGATAGTTTTAATATTTCTAAAATGCAGGTAGGATTTTCTGTAGCTTTTATTTATGGATTTACAGGTTTAACTACACTACTTGGTGGAATTATGGCTGACTATTTTTCTTTAAAAAAGATTTATTTGTTAGGTATTATTGCTCAAATTCCATGTTATTATTTTATAGCTTCTTATAGTGGTATATCATTAATTGTGGTTTGTTTCTTAGCAGTTATGTTTAATTCTGGAATTTTATCTGCTGAAAACATGTTACTTGCAAAACTTACGCCTCAAAAATATCATGGTATGATCTATGGTTTAAAATTTATCTTAGCTTTTGGAGCTGGTCCATTAGCAGTTTATTATGTTTCGAAAGTTTATGAATACACAAATGAATTCATTATTTTATTTCTTTCTTGTTCAATCATTCTCTTAATAACAGCAACATTGACTTTTTTTCTTCCTATTAATGAAAATAAAATTAATCGTTAATAATATAAATGAAAATTTCTTTTAACTAGGATTATTTTTAAGATATTCAATATACTTAATAACTTCATTAATTTTATCATCAGATATTTCTTTGTAAGTAGATTCAAATTTATTCTTTATTTCCAAAGCAATATGAGCATATGGATTTCTTCCTTTTGGATGATTGGGACTTTCTGGAAGTTTATCTTTTAAATAATCTCCAGCCTCCAAAATTAATGACCAGATTTTTTTAGCATTTTCTGGAGTCATCTAATTTAAGAAAATAAAACTAGCACCAATTATTGCGATAAAAGATCCTATCCAGGCACCAATTTTCGGTACTTTTTTTGTTAATATCCAAATCATAAATAAAATCATTATTGGACTAGTCGATGATAAAGTAACTACAATACCAGCGTCTCCTTTTTTTAAAGCAATTAATAATAAACTCATTCCTAACGCCATACCTAAAAATCCACTTAAAATGATTTTAAGAAATAAATTTAAACTTATTTTTGTTTTATTTTCAAAAATTTTATGAGGAAAAAAATAAGTTAGACCAAGTGCAAAAGCTGATATTGCTGTTCTAATTGTTGCAGAAGCAATTGGATCTGCTCCATTATCTAAAATAGGTTTCATTATTACTATTCCTATAGCTTGGCACAAGGCGGCTAGAATACCAAAAAAAATTCCAATTTTAATGGAACCCTCAATTTTTTCCCATCTATGGAGATTATCTTTACTTGAACCATATGCAATAGCTATTATCACTCCTATAAAAACTACCAGGCATCCTATAATTTCTATTATTTGCATTTTTTGACTTAAAACAAAAATATTTAAAAAAACTGTAAAGGGTGCAGCTAATGAAAAAAGAATATTATTTCTTCTCGGCCCAATTGTTTTTAATGCTGAAAATAAAAGTGTGTCTCCTAAAAAAATTCCAATAAAACCTGAAATTATTATAGGGAATAAAAATTCATTTTCTATAGAAGTAAAACCATCATTTAATATAGTAAAAATTAGTAACATTATTGTAACAACAATTAGCCTAATTCTATTAAATGATATTTCTCCAATAATTCTTGTGATATCAACTGAAATTAAAGATGCTAAAGACCATGAAAAAGCAGCTGCAAGAGCCAATGTATAAGCTGTAAGCATTTATTTTATTAAAAAATAGAAGTGATAAAATCTACAGGTACGATAAGTAAATCACCTAAAGGTGAAGATTTAATCAATCCAATGTATCTGAATAGTCCATAAATTATTAAAATCCAAAGATATAAACCAAATAAATAATTCAAATATTTGACTATATCCTTAAATTTTTGATAATAAAAAGGCATATTTAAAATGTTAAAGAAAAAACTTCATTATTGGAATAAGGCATTAATACATCTTAAACAAAAAGACAAGATTCTAGCAAAAATTATTTTACATCATAAAAGTGATTATTTGTTAATAAGTAACGATAAATATACTAGTTTACTAAGAGCTATTATAGGTCAACAAATTTCAGTTAAAGCAGCTCACTCTATATGGCTAAAATTTTACAAAAAATATAATAAAATTACCCCAAAAAAAATTGCTGATGAAAAAAATCACAATTTAAAAAAATTAGGTTTATCAAGGCAAAAAGTTTTATATGTAAAAAATATTTCGTATTATTTCTTAGAAAATAAAAAAAGAATAAAAAATTGGCAACAATTATCTGATGAAGAAGTTATCCAAGATTTAATTACAATTAAAGGAATTGGAATTTGGACTGCTGAAATGTTCTTAATGTTTAGTTTAGGAAGACCAAATATTTTTCCAATAAAAGATTTGGGATTTTTGAAAGCTATATCTATTAATTATAATAAATCACTCCCATTGAATAAGAAATTTTTAGATAAACTTAAGAAAAAATGGGACCCATGGTGTTCTGTTGCTACTTGGTATCTCTGGAGAAGTATTGATCCTATTCCGGTAAATTATTAATCTTAGAGCCTTGATCAATCCAAATAGATATTTGTTTTCTTTCATTCTCTGTCATTCCTGTTAAATTTCCTGGCGGCATAACATCTGAGTCAATAGATTGAGATTTAATTTGATCAATATTATTTATGATATCTTCTTTTGTTTCAAAAACTACGCCTAATGGAGCTGCATCAAATCCTTCAAATGTAGGATTATATGCATGACAAACTCCACATCTGTATTTAATAATATTTTCAATTTCAGAAAATGACACTTCTTCAAATGAATTAGTCTCATTATAGTTTTTGGTGATAACTTTTGGAATGGAGGTATAAAGCATCACTGATATCATTCCTAAAGCTGCTATTGGTAATATCCATTTTTTATGTTGTCGTTTATTTCTTAAATTAAAATAATGTCTTACTAATGCGCCTATAATTGAAATGATAGCTAAGATTGCCCAATTGTATTTATGGCCATATGTAAAAGGATAGTGAGAACTTATCATAATAAAAAGGACAGGAAGAGTAATATAATTATTATGTATAGATCTTTGTTTTGCACTAATTCCTTTCTTTAGATCTGGTTGTTTATTATTAATAGCGGCATTAACCATTTCTTTTTGAGAAGGAATGATAACTCTAAAAACATTAGCAGCCATAATAGTGCCTAAACCTGCACCAACATGAATATATGCAGCTCTAGCTCCATATATATTGGTTAATGCGAATGCGATGATTACTGTAATTACAAAACAGATAATAGTAAATAAAAATGAATTATCTATAAGTTTTGACTTGCATAGAAAATCATATAAAAACCATGAACTGATAAGAAAAAAAATTGAAATAAATATTGCTAAAAAAGGAGAAATATTATTAATATTTTTATCAATCATTAAACTTTCTGCATTAAAATAATAAACAATAATTAAAAGCACAAAACCACTTATCCATGTTGCATATGCTTCCCATTTAAACCAATGAAGTTCTTTTGGAAATTCTTTTGGAGGTCCTTTAAGTTTATTTATATTGTAAAAACCTCCTGAATGAACTGACCATAATTCACCCTCGACATCATCTTTTTTAATATTTCTATCAAGCCTACTGTCTAGCCAATTAAAGTAAAATGATGTGCCAATCCATGCAATACCAACTATGATGTGTATCCATCTGGTAATTAAATCTAACCAATCAATTATATAAGGAGTCAAAGAAATAAAAAAATCCATTAATATTCTATTTTATCTGTTTTATTATCCCACATTGTAAATGCTTTCATAGCTTCTTTTTCCATTTTTTGTATTATTGGGATTTTTCTAGACTTATATTCTTTATTAAATTCTTCATAAATAAAATTGTCATCAAATCCTATATCAGAAGCATCTTGTCTTGTATTTCCATAAAAAATCATATCAATATGAGACCAATAAATGGCACTTAAGCACATAGGGCAGGGTTCACAACTTGTATATAGTTCAGTACCTTTTAAATTGAATGTTTTCAATACTTTACAAGCATTTCTTATAGCTACTATTTCACCATGTGCAGTGGGGTCATTAGTAGAAGTAACTTGATTATGACCTTCTGAAATTATTTTGTTATTTTTGACAATTACACAACCAAAGGGTCCGCCAGAATTTCCTACACTTTTAATTGATAATTCAATCGTATGTTTCATAAATTTTTCAGAAAATTTTGTCATATCTATGCCTTAACCAATTTTAATTGTCTTTCTTCTTTTTTTATTATTAATGTTTTAACTTCTAATAATCTTGCAATAATTGAAATTGCTATTACATCAGGTTCTTTTCCATCAATACTATCTATACCAATAGGACATTCCATTTTATTAATCAAATTCTCCTTAAAACCAGAATCTTTTAATCTTTTTCTAAATTTTATTTTTTTTGTTTGTGAACCAATTAGTCCAAAAAAATTAAAATTATTTTTTTTAAGAATATTTGAACATATATCAAAATCCAATTTATGACTATGAGTTAAAACAATAAAATATGATTCAGAAGGTGAATTTTGGATAATTATTTCAGGATTTTTTGCTAAAACTTTATTTGCATATTGATATTTAATTTTCTTCAAATATTCTTCTCTTGAATCAATAACAAATATATTAAAACCTACACCATCTAATTTATTAGTTAAAGCATTTGATACATGGCCTGCGCCAAATATATATAAATTTTGATTTTGATTAATTATTTCATTTTTAAGATCAAATTTTTCTAGTAATTTCAAACCATTATCAAATTTTATTAATTTAACCTTAATATATCCGCCGCAGCATTGTCCCAAAGAAGGTCCTAGTGAGTATTGAAAAGTGTCATTATATTTATCTTTAATTTTTAATAACTTTAATGATTCTTTTGTTACTCTAAATTCAAATTCTCCTCCACCTATAGTTCCAAATTGATTTTCAGAGGATATAACCATAAAAACATTTTTTTCTCTAGGAACTGATCCTTTTGTATCAATAATTTTAGCTAAAATTATACTTGAATTAATTTTTTGTATATTCTTTATATCACTTAATTTCATTATTTTTTTCTTTCATATTTTCAATTGCCATCAAGATTTTTTCTGGTGTAGCTGGAGCATCTAATTGTATATAATTTTTGTTTTCTGAAATATTTGAAATTGCATTTTTAATTGCAAAAAAATTAGACATTGCAAGCATTAAAGGAGGTTCACCAGTAGTTTTAGATTTATTTACAACATCTTCTTTATTTATACCTTCTTTAAAAATATTAACATTAAATTTGTTAGGCATATCGCTAACTGACGGTATTTTATATGTAGAAGGGGAATGAGTTGTTAATTTTCCAATTGAATTCCAATTAACTTCCTCAATTGTTAGCCATCCACTACCTTGAATAAATCCACCTTCAATTTGACCAAAATCTATTGCTTCATTAATTGATTTTCCGACATCTTGAAGAATATCAACTTGAAGTAATTTATTTTCTCCAGTTAAAGTATCTACTATCACTTCAGAAACAGAAGCTCCATAAGCAAAATAGTAAAATGGCCTACCTTTAAAATTTTTTTTATCAAAAAATATTTTTGGAGTTTTATAAAATCCAGATGAAGAAAGATGAACTCTATTTAAATATGCTTCCATTATTAAATCTTTAAAGTTAAATTCTTTATTTTTAAATTTAACTTTTCCATTAATATAAACAACATTTTCAATATTAATTTTATATTTATTTTTAACATAATTATTTATATTTTCTTTTATTTTATCAATTGCATTCAGGACAGCTGCACCATTCAAATCAGTTGTTGCGGATGCTGCTGATGCAGATGTATTGGGAACTTTATCAGTTCTAGTTGAGGTTATTTTAATTTTATTAAATTTCAATCCCAATCTATCGGCAGCTAATTGTGCAATTTTTGTATGAGTGCCTTGACCCATTTCAATTCCACCATGATTTAAATGCACACTCCCATCATTGTAAATATGCACTAATGAACCTGCCTGATTTAAAAAGGTAGTAGTAAATGAAATTCCAAATTTTACAGGTGTAATTGCAATTCCTTTTTTTAAATATTTACTTTTAGAATTAAATCTTTTAATTTTTTTATATCTTTCATTGTAATTTGATGATTTTAATAACTGATCAAATAATTCATTAATGACATTATCTTCTATCTTCATATCGTAATGAGTTATATTGTTATGATTTTTTTGATAAAAATTATTTTTTCTAACAAAGTGTGTTTCAACACCCAAATATAAACTTATGTCATTAATAATATTTTCTATACTCATCATACCCTGAGGACCACCAAATCCTCTAAAAGCAGTGTTTGATGCAGTATTTGTTTTACATAAATAATTAGTTATCGATATATTTGGTAAATAATATGTATTATCTAAATGAAATAATGCCCTATCATTTATTGCGAGAGATAAGTCTGTTGAAAAACCACATCTAGATGCTATTTTTATAATTAATCCTTCTATGATACCTTTATCATTGAATCCAACTTCATATTCTGAAAAAAAATCATGTCTTTTACCGGTAATTATTATATCATCATCTCTATCCATCCTTATTTTTACAGGTTTTTTGGACTTATATGATAGTAAAGTACTAATAGCTGCAAATATAAATGATTGAGTTTCTTTTCCTCCAAAACCCCCTCCAATTCTTCTAACATCTACAGTAATACTATTATCTAGTTGATTTAACATTTTTGCTAATATTTTTTGAGTTTCAGATGGATGTTGAGTTGATGAATAAATTAGATAATCATTCTCCTCAATAGGAATAGCCATAGCTACTTGTCCTTCTAAGTAGAAATGTTCCTGACTACCCGTACTAAAATTATTTTTTAAATAATTTTTAGAATTTTTTATTGATAAAAGGGGTTTTCCTTTAATTATTTTTTTTGGTTTTGATATATAATTTTTATTTTTTAAAGCTTCTTGAATTGTAATTATTGGTTTTAATTCTTTATAATCAACTTTAGCTTTTGAAATAGCTTTTCTAGCTTGTTCATTAGTTTTTGCCGCTACTGCAAACAATGGTTGTCCATAGTATTCAGCAATTTTTTTTGGAAATATTGGATCACCAGGTAAAACAGGTCCTACATCATTTATCCCTGGTATGTCATTTATTGTTACAACAGAAACGACACCGTCACTCTTTATGACTTCACTTAAGTCAATCTTTTTTATAATTGCATGAGCACATTTGCTATATCCTATTGCACCAAAAAGTAATCCTTCTGGTTCTAAAAGATCATCAGTATAATTTGCAGATCCAGCAACATGTTTTTCTCCACTTTCATGAGATTTAGATTCATGAATTATTTTATTATTAATATTCATTTATTCTATAATTGTTGTTATCTTTAATTTCTAAAAAACACTTCATTAATAAATTTTTTGCTATTTTCATTCGATATTTAGAACTAGATCTAGCATCACTTATAGGATTGTAATCTTTTTCTAATTTTTTAATTGCTAAATTTATTGAACTTTCAGATAAAGTTTTATTTTTTAATGAATTTTCACAATTTATTGCTCTTTTAGGAATTTCATCCATCCCACCATACGCTATGAAAATGTTGTTTATTATATCATTTTTCATTTCAATATTAAATGAACCACAGACTGATGAAATATCATCATCAATTCTTTTAGAAATTTTATAAGCTTTAAAAATATTTTTATTTAATAATGGAATTATTATTGATCTTATAAATTCATTTTTTTTGAGAATAGTTTTTCTGTAACTAATAAAAAATTTATTTAGGGGTACAGTTTTTTTATTTTTTTTACTCTCTATTATGATTCTTGCATTGAGTGAAAGTAGTAAAGGTAAGGTATCTCCAATAGGTGATGCTGTAGCAATATTTCCTCCTATTGTTGCAACATTTCTTATTTGAACTGACCCATATCTTAATAAAATTTCATAAAAATCATTGTAATATCTTTTTATAATTTTTTGAAAATCAATTAAAGGTGTTGCTGAGCCTATTTCAATAAAATTTTTATTTATTTTAAAAAAATTTAACTCTTTGATTGAGCTAATTGATATTATGGATGTTAAAGTCTTTAATTCTTTCGTAATTTTAAGTGCAACATCAGTTCCTCCAGATATTATTTCTGAATTTGGATTATTTTCTAAAATCTTTCTTAATTCACTTACATTAGTTGGTGAAAAAAATTTTTTATTTTTATATTCACTTAACAAATATTTTTTAGTTTTTTTCATAAGCTTAAATAATTTAATTGTTTTTTGATTATTTAATGAAAAATGGTCTGAATTATTAATCTTATTTAAATTTTTAGCAGCATTGATAATTGGTTTATATCCTGTACATCTACATAAATTACCTGCAATTGAATCATTAATTATTTTGTCATCATAATTTTTATGGTTTTTAAACATAGAAAACAAAGACATAACAAATCCTGGAGTACAAAATCCACATTGAGAACCATGAAACTTAACCATGGATTTTTGAACAGGGTGTAATTTATTGTTATAAATTAAATCTTCTACTAATATTAATTGTTTACCATTTAATGATGGAAGTAGCATTATACATGAATTAACAGCTTTATAAATTATTTTATTTTTCTTTAAGTCACCTAACACTACAGTACATGCCCCACAGCCACCTTCTGAGCAACCTTCTTTAGTTCCAGTTTTTTTTAGTTTAGTTCTTATATAATTTAAAAGAGTTTCATTGCTGTCAACTTCATCAATTTTAATAATTTTATTATTCCTAATGAATCTGATTTTTTGAGGCATCAACTTCCTCTGTAAGTTGAATAACTCCAAGGTGATACTAATAATGGAACATGATAATGTTCTTTGTTATTTGCAATTCCAAATTTAACAGAAACTTCATTTAGAAAAGGAGGATTTGGAAGCTTAATTATTTTATTAAAATAATCTCCAATATTAAAAATTAATTCATATTCACCAATAACAAAATTTTCACCATCCAATAGAGGTGTATCTGAACGACCGTCACTGTTTAAAATAAAAGTATTAATTTTAACACTTTTGCTTGAAATACTGTGAAGATCTACTTTTACGCCTGCGCCAGGTCTCCCAGAATATGTATCTAATACGTGAGTTGTTAAAAAACCCTGTTTCATAAAATCTATATATATTATAGAATAGAATCAATAAATATTTATTAATAAAATTATGTCAGATTATCCTCGTAATATGATTGGTTATGGATCTAAAACACCTATAATTAAGTGGCCTAACAATGCTAGATTAGCATTACAAATAGTATTAAACTATGAAGAAGGGGCAGAAAATAATATTTTACATGGAGATGATTCTTCCGAATCATTTTTATCTGAAATTATTGGGGCCCAACCAATTAAAGGTGATAGAAATATCAGTATGGAATCAATATATGAATATGGTTCTAGAAGAGGTTTTTGGAGGTTATATGATATTTTTACAAAAAAATTTAATATTCCTATAACTATTTTTGGAGTTGCTATGGCATTAAAAAGAAATAATGAAATTTGTGAAGCCATTAAAGAATCAAATTTCGAAATTGCTTGTCATGGATGGAGATGGATAGACTATCAAAATATAAGTAAATCTCAAGAAAAAGAACATATGGATTTAGCAATAAAAACAATTGAAGATATTTTTGGAAAAAAGCCATTAGGTTGGTACACAGGAAGATGTAGTGTTAATACCAGAGATCTAGTAATAGAAAATGGTGGATTTTTATATGATAGCGACTCATATAGTGATGATTTGCCTTATTGGATAGGTACCAAAGAAAAAAAACATCTTATAATTCCATATACTCTTGATAATAATGATATGCGTTTTGCAACAAATCAGGGATTTAATTCAGGAAATGATTTTTTTAATTATTTAAAAGATAGCTTTGATGTTTTATACGAAGAAGGAAAAAAATCTCCTAAAATGATGTCAGTTGGACTTCATTGCCGTTTGATCGGAAGGCCGGGTCGAATTAATTCACTAATAAAATTTTTAGATTATGTTTTAAATCACGAAAATGTTTGGATATGTAAAAGAATTGATATTGCTAATCACTGGATTAAAAATTATGCAAATAATTAATCAATTAAAAAGAAAAGAATTTATAGAAATTTTTGGTAACATTTTTGAAGGCTCTAAGTGGATAGCAAATCAAAGTTATAAAAAAAAACCATTTAAAGATTATAAAGAATTAAAAAAAGAAATGATTAGTATTTTTAAAAAAGCGGAAAAAAAAACTAAAATAAAAATACTATTAAAACATCCGGACTTGGCTAATAAAATTAAGATAAAAAAACTTGAAAAATTTTCAAAAAATGAACAAATAATGTCTGAGTTACACAAATGTACGAAGGAAGAATATTTTGAATTTAATGAATTAAACTCAAAATACAAAAAAAAATTTGGATTCCCTTTCATTTTAGCCGTTGCTGGCAAAAAAAAAGTTCAAATTCTGAAAATATTTAGGAAAAGAATCTTATATTCTAAAAGAAATGAATTCAATCAAGCTATAAAAGAAGTTATTAAAATAGCTTTATTTAGATTAGATCATTTAAATAAGAAACAAATAATAAAGTAAATGAAAAAAAATAATCGAAATTACAAAGGTTTAATTGATCTAGCACAGCCAAGATTAGGAAGTAAAATAATTTATAAAACTGATGAATTTTTTGGATCAGCAAAAAGATTAATTTCACCTGAAAAACCTGTTTGGAAAGAAGGTGTGTATGATAAAAATGGTAAATGGATGGATGGATGGGAGACACGTAGAAAACGTAGTAATGGAAATGACTATCTTATTATTAAATTAGGTAAATCAGGTTTAATTAAAAATATTGATATTGACACATCTTTTTTTAATGGGAATCAACCAGAATATATTTCATTAGAAGGAACCAATTCAGTGGTTTTAAAAAATGATAGAAATATTATTTGGAAAAAGATTATAAAAAAATCAAAAGTTTTTCCTAATAAAAATAACCAGTTTAAAAGTGCAACAAATTCAACATTTAAATATATTAAATTAAATATTTTTCCTGATGGTGGTATAGCAAGATTAAGGTTATTTGGTAATATCAAAGTTGATAGCAAAAAAATTTCAAAAAATAAATTAATTGAGTTGTCATCAATTTTAAATGGTGCTTCAATAATAGCTACCAATAATGAACATTTTGGAAAAGCAGAAAATATTTTAGCTCCTGGTAATTCATTGAATATGGGTGATGGATGGGAAACCAGAAGGAGAAGAGGAAAGGGATATGACTGGGTGATAGTTAAATTTGGAATACCAGGTATTGTTAAAAGTATAAAAGTAGGAACAAAATATTTTAAAGGTAACTATCCAAATCATTGCACTTTTCAAACAGCTTATGTATCAAATTCAAAAAGATTTAATATGAATCAAAGTAATAAATGGAAATATTTAACAAAAAAAATTAAATTATATCCTAATAAAATTCATAATATTAAAAAAAATATAATACATAAAGAAATTTCAAATTATATTAAATTAAATATTTATCCAGATGGTGGAATATCTAGAATAAAAATTTTTGGAATTAAAAAAGATAAATGAATTTCACAATATTTCCAATGAAAATTACTAATCATAATTTCAAAAATTATGGAAACTTAATTTCAATTAAAAATAAAAGATTCAAAAACATAAATAACGGATATGCTAAGAATTTTTATGATTTAGCAAAAATTGATATTAAAAAAGCAAAAGGTACGCCTAAATTAAGCATTTTTAAGGTTAAAGCGAGAAAATTCCCTTTTAAAATTGAATTAATGGAGAGGCATCCAATCAGTTCACAATTATTTTTTCCTCTCGATAAGCATAAATTTTTAGTTGTAGTATCAAATTCAAAGCTTAACCCCCATCCTGATACTTTAAGATCTTTTATTGTTCCAGAAAATTGTGGAATTAATTATAAAGCTGGAGTATGGCATTATCCACTTATAGCAAAAAAAAATTCACTGTTTTTAGTATTTGATAGAAAAGGATCTAAAAAAAATTTAGAAATATTTAAATATAAAAAAGAAAACATAAAATTATCTTATGAATAATATAATTGAAATTAAAAAATTATCTAAATCTTTTCCTGGTACTTTAGCGAATGATAATATTAGCTTTAATATAAAAAATAATAGCGTTCATGCAATTTTAGGTGAGAATGGAGCAGGTAAAAGTACATTAGTAAAAATTTTATATGGTATTTTAGAACCTGATAATGGGACAATTTTACTAAATAATAAAAATTTTGCTGTTAAATCGCCTTCGGAATCAAGAAATTTAGGAATTGGTATGGTATTTCAACATTTTTCCTTATTTGATTCATTAACAGTTGCTGAGAATTTGGTTCTTGGTTTAGATGAAAATATTTCTTTTTCAAAATTAAAAGAACAAGTTGAATCAATATCTTTAAAATATGAATTACCTCTTGACTATGATGCTCCTATAACGAATTTATCAGCAGGAGAAAAACAGAGAGTAGAAATTGTTAGAATATTATTACAAAATCCTAAAGTTTTAATTATGGATGAACCTACTTCAGTTTTAACACCTCAAGAAGTTGATAAATTATTTGTTACTCTAAGAAAATTAATTAACGATGATAAAACTATTTTATATATTACTCACAAATTAGAAGAAGTTAAAAAAATTTGCGATGAAGTTACAATTATGAGAAATGGCAAAATAATAGAGACATGTAACGCAAAAAATGAAGATGTTAAATCTCTAGCATCTAAAATGTTGGGAAAAAAATTACCAGAAATTGAAAAATCAAAAATAAATTCTGATAACAAAAAAACTGTTTTTGAAGTTAATAATTTGGATTTAAAATATAATGATCCATTCTTAGTAGATTTAAACAATATTTCATTTAAAGTCAGGGAAGGTGAAATTTTTGGAATTGCTGGAATTGCAGGTAATGGGCAATCAGAGATAATGAATATTCTAACTGGTGAAGAAATAATTAAAAAAAAATCTGCAATTAAATGTTTTGGAACAGATATTGGAAATTTAGGTCCTAAAAAAAGAAGGGAAATGTCTATTGCTTTTGTTCCTGAAGATAGATTAGGTCATAGTGCAATACCACAATTATCTCTTTTAGATAATGTGTTATTAAGTCAATTTAAAGGTAATCAATTTTCTAAATTTGGCGTAATAAATAAAAATGAAATCAAAGAAAAAACTATAGAAATTATTAAAAATTTTAATGTTGTAACAACTGGTTATAATAGTTTTGCGGGAAGTTTATCAGGCGGCAATCTGCAAAAATTTGTTATTGGAAGAGAAATTTTATCAAATCCTAAAATTCTTATAATTTCTCATCCTACTTGGGGTATTGATGCTGGCGCAGAATTATTTATAAGGCAATCTTTAATAAATTTAGCTAAAAAAGGAACTGCAATAATTGTTATTTCTCAAGATATTGATGAATTACTTGAAATCACTGATCGTATATCAGTTATTTATAAAGGAAATTTATCTGATCCGTTAGATACCAAAAATATATCTTTAGAAAAATTAGGGCTTCTTATGGGAGGAAAATTTTAGAATGAAAAGTTATTTACCTAAAATTATTTCAAGAGGCCATCCTTCAACTATAATGAGTTATTGGGCACCTGTAATTGCAATTTTTTTAACTTTACTTACTGGTTCAATTATTTTTTCATTTATGGGTTTTAATCCTTTATTTGCTCTTCATACTTTTTTTATATCACCAATTTCTACTTCTTATGGAATTTCTGAATTATTCCTTAAAGCAACTCCCTTGGCATTAATAGGAGTCGGATTAGCATTTTGTTTTAAAAATAATATTTATAATATTGGCGCAGAAGGACAATTAACAATGGGTGCTATATTTGGAGGAGGAATAGGCATTCTTTTTTCTTCTCTAGATGTTAATGGATTTTGGGTTTTGCCAATTGTAATTTTATTTGGAGCTATTGGAGGTGCTTTTTGGGCTTTGATCCCTGCAATACTCAAAATTAAATTTAATACTAATGAAATTTTAACTAGTTTGATGTTAGTTTATATTGCCGCTTTAATTTTAGATTATTTAGTAGTTGGTCCCTGGAGAGACCCTCAGGGTTATAGCTTTCCTAAAACAAGACCATTTAATGAATCTTCTAGAATGCCATTATTATTTGAAGGTTTAAGAATTCATTTTGGTTTAATCTTAACTATAATTTCAATTTTAGTATCATGGTTTATATTTTCAAAAACTATTTTAGGATACCAATTAAAGGTTTCAGGTTTAAGCCCTAAAGCTTCTAAATTTGCTGGTTTTAGTCAAAATTCCTTAGTTGTACTTACTTTTATAATTTGTGGTTCATTTGCAGGTATTGCAGGTGTTGGTGAAGTTACTGGTCCAATTGGGTTAATATATAGAGATATTTCTCCAAATTATGGCTTTACAGCAATAATTGTAGCTTTCTTAGGCAGACTACATCCTATAGGAATTATTTTTTCATCTTTAATTATAGCTTTAACATATTTAGGCGCAGAGGATGCTCAATTATTTATGCAAGTTCCACAAGCTGTTGGATTTGTATTTCAAGGTCTTGTATTATTCTACTTGTTGGGAGCAGATCTTTTAATAAATTATAAAATAACATTTAACAAAAAAGAGATTTATGAATTTTGATCTAATAATAAGTATTATAAATATTGTTTTAATTGCAACAACCCCTTTAGTTTTTGCTTCAATGGGTGAACTTATAACTGAAAAATCTGGAGTATTAAATTTAGGTGTTGAGGGTATGATGTTGGTTGGCGCAGTGACAGCCTTTGTTACTTTAGTGATTACAGAAAATTATTTTTTAACTTTTTTGATAGGGACTCTATCTGGTGTTATTATGGCTTCTTTGTTTGCTTTTTTAGTTTTAATTTTAATGTCAAATCAAGTTGCTACTGGATTGGCTTTAACAATTTTTGGAATTGGCTTGAGTTCTATGATTGGAAAGAAATATATTGGAACACCTATAGTAGGGGTAAGTCCATACTATTTTATTGTTTTTTCATTTATCCTTGTTTTTTTAATTAGTTATTTTTTATATAAAACAAAATCTGGACTTATACTCCGAGCAGTTGGTGAATCTCATACTTCAGCTCATGCCCAAGGATATAATGTAATAAAAATTAGATTTTTGTCTATAATTTTTGGAGGAGCTATGTGTGCTCTTGCTGGCTCTTATATGAGCATTGCTTATGCTCCTATGTGGCAAGAAAATATGGTTGCTGGCAGAGGCTGGATAGCTTTAGCATTAGTAGTTTTTGCAACTTGGAAGCCTGGTAGAGCTCTTCTCGGAGCATATATTTTTGGAAGTGTAAGTATTTTACAAATGAATCTTCAGGGTTTTGGAGTAAGAATTCCTGCTCAATTTTTTGTTATGGCTCCTTATTTAGCTACAATAATAGTATTAGTTATAATTTCTAATGATAGATTGAGAATAAAATTAAGTGCCCCTGCTTGCCTTACACTACCTTTTTTTAAAGGTAGATAATTAAATTATATCCACTGTTTTTTTATTGATAATTGTCTTTTTTCAATGGAATCTGTAAAAATTATATATGATAATGTCGAATAACATAGAGAAACAGGGGAGGTTTCAAACTATGAAAATTATTTTAAATTATATACTGATTTTACCAATAGCTTTAATTTGGTCTTCTATTTCTTTAGCAGATCCTCTTAAAGTTGGTTACATTTATATAGGTCCTCCAGGTGATCATGGATGGACATATGAACATGATCAAGGAAGAAAATATAGTGTTAACAAATTAGGTGATAAAATTTCAACTACGTATTTAGAAAATATACCTGAGAATGCTGATGCTGTTAGAGCTATAAGAAAATTAGCTTCTTCTGGTCATGAATTAATATTTACAACTTCTTTTAACTATATGGATCAAACTCTAGAAGTTGCAAAAGAATTTCCTAATGTAAAATTTGAACATGCTACTGGATATAAAAGAGCTGACAATGTTTCAACTTATTCTGCACGCTTTTACGAAGGCCGAGCAGTTATTGGACATATTGCTGGTCATATGACGGAAACTAATACAATTGGATATATTGCATCATTTCCTATTCCAGAAGTTATAAGAGGTATCAATGCATTTTATTTAGCTGCTTCAAAAGTTAATCCAGATATTAAGATAAAAATTATTTGGAATTTTTCTTGGTATGACCCAGGTAAAGAAGCAGATGCTGCAAATACTCTTATTGGACAAGGAGCTGATATTATAGTTCAACACACTGATACATATGCACCTTGCCAAGCTGCAGAAAAAGCTGGTGTAATGGCTTTTGGCCAGGCATCTGATCAAAGTGCTTTCTGTCCTAATGCACATCTTACAGCAATCATAGATGATTGGGGACCATATTATGCTGAAAGAACTGAAGCAGTACTTAATGGTACTTGGGAATCTATAGATACTTGGCATGGTATGAAAGAAGGTATGGTTGTGATGGCACCATATAATACTAAATTAATGCCTTCTAAGTTAATTCAAGAAGCTGTTAATATGGAAGTTGCTATAAAAGATGGTTCTTTACATCCTTTTACAGGGCCTATAAAAAATCAAGCTGGAGAAATTGTTGTTCCAGCAGGCGCTGTAGCTGATGATGGTATGTTAGCTGGCATGAGTTTCTATGTTGAAGGTATTGACGGAGACGTTCCACAATAAATTTTATTATCGATTAACAACCCTCCATAAATAAATGGAGGGTTGATTATATAAATTATACAAATAGGAATAATATGTCTGATATACATGTATCATGGGATGATTATCATTCTAAAACGGAACAATTGGCATTACAAATATATGAAGATGGATGGAAATTTAATCAAGTAATTTGCATTGCTAAAGGTGGTATGAGAGTAGGGGATGTATTCGCAAGACTTTTTAATGTTCCTTTGGCAATTCTCTCAGTAGAATCATATAGAGGAGATGGAAATAAAAAAGATCAAAGAGGTTCAGTAATATTTTCTAGAGATTTAGCGAAGACAACTCCAAATATTGGATCTAAAGTATTATTAGTTGATGATCTTGCTGACTCAGGAATTACTCTTAAAAAAAGTATTGATTGGCTTGAACATATTTATGGATTTTATTTAGATGAACCAATTCGTACTGGTGTAATATATTATAAATCCGTATCAAATTATAAACCAAATTATTATGTTGATTATTTAAGTGATTCCCCATGGATACATTTCCCATATGAACAATATGAAGGTTTAGATATAGAAAAATTGAAAAAAAAATTAAATAAATAATTGTGATCTATTGGTTAATAATTATTTCTGGTACAATAATTTTTTCCTTAGGTATGAGTAGAGCTTTATATAATTTGATATTTAATAATCAAAAATATTCTAAAATATTTAAAAAATACAATATTTTTTATAGATTTGTATTTATTTTTTTTGGATTAATATGTGTTTTTTCAGGACTTTATGTTGAGAGTATAGTTAATTAATATCTTCTTAATGAGGTATCTACCAGCGCTGCCCAAGCATCAATTCCACCAAGAACATTCACAGCATAGGTACAACCTTTAGATTTAAGCCATTTTACAGCAACTTGACTCCTAACACCTGTGTGACACATTACAAATACATTCTTATTTAAATCAAGCTGGTCATAACTGTTAGCTAACTCAGATAGTTTTATATTTATAGTATTTCCTAGCGATACTAGTTTTCTTTCAGAATCATCCCTAATATCTACAATTTGTATATTTGAATCTAAATCAATTAATTTCTTTAATTCTTGGACAGAAATTTCGCTATTTTTGTATAAATCCATTGAATCATTATAACATTTGTTAACTATATTGAAATTTAATTTATTGTTTTAAAATAAAAAATATGTATAGATGCTATTTTTCTATTATTTAACAATTATTGAACTAATTTATGCCAAAAAAATTAAATTTCGCAGCTTATGGAAGAGATTCTTATTATCATAGAGAATGGTTTAAGAGGCACGGATTTAAATTTGATAGAAGTAGCAAAAAATGGGTTTTGTATAATGTATCTAATGAGCAAGCTGAAGATTATGCAAGTTATTGTAGAGAGTATGGACTAAGCTTTGACAGATCTGATAGAAACATTGAAAATTTTAATTATGTTGAATATCTATGGGAAGGTAGACGAGAAGATTATATGAAACCATATGAAAATAAAGTTTTACCAACTCCCCTTAGTAAAAAAAATAACAGTTAACCTGTTAAATTGATTAACCTTTTAGTTAAAAATAATTTTTTTTTACTGATTGTTCTTAGCTCTATTTGGGGTTCAGCATTTATTGCTATTAAAGTAGCGGTTTCAACAATAAATCCGATAAGTTTAGTTGCATTAAGATTAGTTATTGGTGCAACATTTTTATTAATTTATTTTAAAATTTCAAAAAAAACTTTTGTATATGATTATAAAACATATTTTTATATTTTTTTAATTGCATTAATTGGAAATTTTATTCCATTTTACTTAATAAGTTGGTCCGAAATATATATACCTTCAAATTTAGCCGGTCTTTTACTTTCAATAGCACCAATTTTTGCAATTATACTTTCACATTTTTTTACAAAAGATGATAAATTTAATTTATTAAAATTTTCAGGTATATTAATTGGCCTTATAGGAACAGTTTTTTTATTAGGTCTAAATGATTTATCTTTATTTTTTGAAGGTAATTTTATTTTAATTCCAAAATTTGCAATTATATTAGCTGCTTTAGGTTATGTAATTTCATCTATAATTGCATATAATCTAAAAAGGATTAATATTTTAGCTTTGACAACTCTAACAACTTCTTTTGCTGCTTTAATTTCATTACCTTTTTCTATAATTTATGAATTTAATAATTATACACATCCATCTTTAATTTCATTAGTATCAGTTTTCTATTTAGGAATTATGCCTACAGCTATTGCATTTCTATTAAGATTTCATTTGATAAGTAAAGCTGGACCAGTATTTTTATCCTATGTTGCATACCTTATTCCTATTTTTGCTATTTTTTGGGGCTATGTCTTTTTAGGTGAAATTGTAAAAATTGAACAAACTATTGCTATAGTGTTTATTTTCATTGGAATATACGTTGGTCAAAAGGGTTCTAATGTAAAAAATGACTTACAATAGGATACAAAATTAACAAAATTATTATTATTATTGAAATTGACGCTGCATTAAACACATTTTTAGGCATTTTATTATTGATTTTATCTTAATTTTATAGTCTATATTTATTTATGTCAGATTCAATAAAATATTTGTTAGAAGAGAGTAAAGCTCCAAAATTTTGGTATAATATTAATGCGGATTTACCTAAACCGCCTCCACCTCCACTACACCCAGGTACAAAACAACCTGCTGGTCCAGATGATTTTGCTCCTTTATTTCCAATGAGTCTGATAATGCAAGAAGTTTCAGTAGAAAGAGAAATTGAAATTCCAGAACCTGTAAGAGAAATTTATAAACAATGGAGACCATCTCCTTTATTTAGAGCAAAAAGACTTGAAAAATATTTAGATACTCCCGCAAAAATATATTACAAATATGAAGGTGTGAGCCCAACAGGTAGTCACAAACCTAATACTGCTGTTCCTCAGGCTTTTTACAATAAAGAGGAAGGTGTGAAAAAAATATTTACTGAAACTGGTGCAGGGCAGTGGGGTAGTTCACTAGCTTTTGCAGGTCAAATGTTTGGAATTGAGATTGAGGTATTTATGGTTAAAATTAGTTTTGATCAGAAGCCATATAGAAAATTTATGATGCAATCATTTGGAGCTAAATGTAATCCAAGTCCATCTTCTGCAACTGATTTTGGAAAAAAACTTATTGATGAAGATCAAAACAATCCAGGAAGCTTAGGTATTGCAATTTCAGAAGCAATTGAAGCAGTAGTTAAAAGTGGAGGTAATGCAAAATATTCTTTAGGAAGTGTATTGGGACATGTACTAATGCACCAAACTATTAATGGTAATGAAGCAATTTTACAAATGGAACAAGCAGGTGATTATCCAGATATAATAGTAGGTTGTACTGGTGGAGGAAGTAATTTATCTGGATTAATGTTTCCATTTTTGGGCCAACAACTTAGAGGCGGAAAAAAGATTGATATTATAGGTTGTGAGCCATTATCTTGCCCATCTTTTACTAAAGGAAAATATGCATATGATCATGGGGATATGGCTAGGATGACTCCATTAATAAAAATGCATACCTTAGGATCTAGTTTTTTGCCACCAGCAAATCACTCAGGTGGTTTAAGATATCATGGAATGTCATATCACCTAAGTCACTTACTTGAACTTGGACTTATCCGAGCCAAAGCTTATGGACAAAGAGAATGCTTTGAAGCGGGTGTGAGTTTTGCTAAAAATGAAGGAATAATTCCAGCTCCTGAAGCAAATCATGCAGTAAAAGGTGCGATTGACGCAGCACTAGAATGTAAAGCAAAAGGTGAATCAAAAACCATATTGTTTAATTTATGTGGCCATGGTCATTTTGATATGCAAGCTTATGATGATTATTTTAATAATAATTTAGCTGAAGATGTATATAACGAAAAAGAAGTCAATAAAGCTCTAGAATCATTACCTGAAGTAGCTTAACTAAGAAATTTTTATGCGTTTTATTAATCCATTCAAAGGTTTAAGACCTAATATTCAAAACAACAGTAAAAATAATTCAATTGTTATTCCAAGTACAGATCATTTATCAAAAGAAATAATCAATGATCATAAAAAAAATATTCCTTGGAGTTTTTTACATGTTTTAAATCCCAATACTGATAATTCTTTATCTGAAAAGGAAGTTAAAAATAAAGCAAAACAACAATTTGACCTAATGAAAAAAAATAATATCATCAACAAAGATGAAAAAGACTCTTATTATATATACAAAATATCTTCAAAAGATCACACACAAACAGGTATTATTGGAACAACTTTATTATCTAATTATGATAATTTGCATATTAGAGGGCATGAAGAAATTTATTTGGAAAGAGCTCAAGAAAGATCTGATCAAATGTTAAATTTAAATGCTCAAATCGGTCCAATTTATGTAATATATCCAGATAACAAAGACTTAGACGAATTAATTAATACTCAAATTACTTTGCCTCCAGATTTTTCATTTAAAGCACTTGACGAATGTGATCATTATTTATGGGTAATTGATGATATAAATAAAATTAATGAAATCAGTAATTTATTTAATAATATAAATAGAGTATATATAGCTGATGGACATCATAGAATTGAAGCCATGCAAAAATTATCAGATTATAAAAAACATCAAAATTTAGAACATACAGGAAGTGAATTATACAATTATACAATGATAGCTGCATTTCCTCAAAGTCATGCTAGAATTCTTGATTATAACAGACTTATAAAAGACCTTTATGGGTATTCTCCAAATAATTTTTTAAAAGAAGTCAAAAAGAAGTTTGTAGTTGAAAAAAAAGATACTTTACATAGTCCTATTAAACCAAGAACTTTTGGAATGTATTTAGATAAAAATTGGTATTCATTAGGATTAAAAAAAGAACCAGAACAAGACTTATTTCACATAAATAATCTTGATATAAATTTATTACATTATTATTTGTTAGAACCAATTTTAGGTATAGGGGATCCAAGATACGATAAAAGATTAGATTTTATTTCTGGTTTTCATGGAATTGAAGCAATTCAAAAAAAAGTAGATAATGGAGAAGCAAAGATTGGATTTTCTTTATTTCCAACTCAAATAGATGATGTTATAGTATTTGCTGATAAAAAATTTACAATGCCACCAAAATCAACATGGTTCGACCCAAAGCCACTAGATGGATTAGTTTCTTTTGATTTCGAATAATGGAAAAAATATTTAAACCATCAGTAAAACCATCAAACCCATATTTTTCAAGTGGTCCATGCTCAAAAAGACCAGGATGGAATATTGATAATTTAAAAAATTCAAGTATCGGTAGATCTCATAGATCGCCAGAATGTAAAAACAAGTTAAATGATGTAATTATCAAATCAAAAAAAATTTTGAATATACCAGACTCATATGTTTTAGGTATTATGCCCGCTTCAGATACAGGCGCATTGGAAGCAGCATTATGGTCTTTATTAGGGTTTACTGGAGTGGATGTTCTTGCATGGGAAAATTTTGGTAATGATTGGGTAATTGATATTATTGAGCAACTTAAAATAAAAAATGTAAATAAACATAGTGCAAATTATGGAAAAATTCCAAATTTAAAAAATATAAATTTTGCTAATGATGTTGTTTTTACTTGGAATGGCACAACATCAGGAGTTTGTGTGCCAAATGCAAATTGGATTCCAAATGATAGAAAAGGACTGACTATTTGCGATGCTACATCAGCAGTATTTGCAATGAATATTGAATTTGACAAACTAGATGTCATAACTTGGTCGTGGCAAAAGGTTTTAGGTGGCGAAGCAGCTCATGGAATGCTAGCATTATCACCTCGAGCAATAAAAAGATTAGAAGAATATTCACCAAAATGGCCAATTCCAAAAATTTTTAGAATTTCAAAAAAAAATAATGTTATTAAAGGAATTTTTGAGGGCAGCACAATTAATACACCTTCTATGATTTGTGTAGAGGATGCACTAGATTCATTAAATTGGGTTGAGTCAATAGGTGGTAATAATGAGTTAATTAAATTATCTAGCAAAAATCTTCAAATTGTTAATCAATGGATTTTAAAAAGTGAATGGATAGAATTTTTAAATTCAGATGAAAATACAAGATCATGTACTAGTATTACTCTTAAAATTAAAGACTCTTGGTTTAATGATTTTGAAGAAGATAAACAGAGATCTATAATAAAAAAATTAGTCAAATTATTAGAAGAAGAAAAAGTAGCATTTGATATAAATGGTTACAATAAAGCACCTCCAAGTTTAAGATTGTGGGGTGGAGCTACAGTTGAAAATGAAAATATGGAAAATTTATTGCCTTGGATAGATTGGGCATATAATACAGTAAAAAGTAATGCCTAAAGTATTAATTTCAGATTCAATGAGCGACCTTGCTAAAAAAACTTTAGAAAATATTAATATTGATGTTGATGTTAAAACAGATCTTTCTGAAGAAGAATTAATTAAAATAATTAATGATTATGATGCATTAATTGTTAGATCAGCTACAAAAGTTACTAAAAAAATTATAAATTCTGGAAAAAATTTAAAAGTCATTGGAAGAGCTGGAGCAGGAGTTGATAATATAGATCTTATATCTGCTAAAGAAAATAATGTACTTGTGATGAATACACCAGGAGCAAATGCTAATGCTACGGCAGAACATACATTAGCTTTAATTTTGTCTTTAATTAGAAATATTCCTATCGCAAATACTTCAACTCATAATGGAAAATGGGAAAAAAAGAATTTTAAAGGAATAGAACTTTCTAAAAAAACAATTGGAATCATTGGATTTGGAAATGTTTCAATTAATTTATGTAAACTTTTAAATGGTTTTGATATGAATATTATCGCCTTTTCAAACTCATTAAACAATAGAAAAAAAGAATTTCCAAATATTAAAAGTGTAAGCTTAGAAGAATTAATTTCAAATAGCGATATAATAACAATGCATTGTAAAGCAACAAAAGATGGAAAACCTCTAATTAATATTGATCATTTTAGAAAAATGAAAAAAACTGCGTATATAATTAACGCAGCAAGAGGTAATATTATTAATGAAAATGATTTAAATACAGCATTAAATGAAAATTTAATTACTGGTGCAGCAATAGATGTTTTTTCTAAAGAACCAGCTGAATCAAATGTCCTATTTAATAATCCAAAAGTAGTTCTTACACCTCACATAGCAGCTTCTACCAAAGAGGCTCAAGTTAATGTTGCTACAATGATTTCAGAACAAATAGGTAATTATTTATTAAATAAACAACAAGTAAATATAGTGAAATAATAATTTATTTTTCTATGAATAATGAAGTTAAATTATTTATATATTCAGAAGGATTTTTAACTGGATTGCCATCAAGTATATTTGCTTGATCAAATATTAAATTTGCAATTTTTTTATGATCAATTGAAGATAAAGAATTAGAAATTTTTATAATCATTGCATGATTAGGATTTATCTCTAATATTTTTTTATTATTTTCAAGTGATTGATTATGCATTTTCATAATTTTTTCCATATTTATATCCATTCCTTCTTCATCTGCAACTAACAAGAGAGGGCTTTTTGTTAAACGTGAAGAAACTCTGACATCTTTGATTTTATCTTTTAATTCTAACTTAATTAAATTTATCAAATCATTAATTTCTTTAGATGATTCCTTAGTATTTTCTTTATTTTTATTATCTTTATCTAAATTAATAAACCCCTTTGTAATAGATTTAAATTCTTTTTCTTTATATTTGTTTATATTATTCACCCAAAAACCATCAACAGGATCTGTCATAATTAATACTGGTATCTTATCTTCTATAAATTTTTCTAATTGAGGACTTTTTATTATACTCTCATATTCGGCATCATAATTTGAGAAATAAAAGATTTCTTTTTGTTTATCATTAGATTTTTCTATATATTCATCTAATGAGATCATTTCTTTATTTATTGTAGATTTGAAAAATGTAAATTCTAAAATTTTATTTTGATATTCATTATTTTCATATAGACCCTCTTTAATTACAGCTCCAAATATTTTCCAAAATTCTATAAATTTATTTTTATCCTTATCTAATAATAATTTTATTTCATTTAAAACTTTATTTGTAATTCCTTTTTTAATTTTTTGTATTACTGGATTATTTTGCAACATTTCCCTACTTATATTTAATGAGATATCTTTAGAATCTATAACTCCTGGAATAAATCTTAACCAATTAGGAATAATGTTTTCGCAATCATCAGTTATAAATATTTTTTGTATATATAACTTGATTTTGTTTTTTCTGTCAGGATTGAATAAATCTATTGGTTGTTTTGATGGAAAATATAATAAAGAATTATAATTTAAGACACCTTCGGCTTGGAAGTGTATTGTTTTGATAGGATCATCAAAATTATATGATATGCTTTTATAGAATTGATTATAATCTTCTTCTTTTATATCTTTTTTGTTTTTTAGCCATAATGGTTCACCTTCATTTATTTTTTCAGGTTTATTTTTTTTCTCATCTTCATTCAATAAAGAAATTGGGAAAGGTATATAATTTGAATATTTTGTAATAATATTGCTTAAAGTCATAAAATCTAGAAATTCAGAAGAGTCTTTTTTAATAAATAATTTAACATCAGTTCCTTTATTTTTTTTACTATCTTTATTTAGTGTAAAATTATTTTTTCCATCTGATTCCCATTTCCAAGAATCTATTTCACCAGCTTTTTTTGAAGAAACCTCAACTTTATTTGACACCATATAAGATGCATAAAAACCTACGCCAAATTGACCAATTGACGAGATATCATCTTTATTTTTAATATTCTCTAAAAATTTAGAAGTTCCTGATCTAGCAATTGTGCCTAAATTTTCTATTAATTCTTCTTTTGACATTCCTATGCCATTATCTGAAATCTGAATATAATTATTCTTTTTTGAAAAATTAATATTAATAAAAAATTTATCTTCTTTTTCTATTAAATTTTGATTACTTGTTGATAAATA
>CETH01007537.1_pt1 | contig 78277 bp, 81 predicted proteins | sample 361461 | NCBI WGS metagenome assembly CETH01 (sample SAMEA2622695, study PRJEB7988) | marine metagenome | isolation source: saline water (ENVO:00002010), including | reverse complement strand
TCTAAAATCTTCGTAGTCTTTTTTTGTAACCTTTTTATCACCATATGCACTACAAGTTTTATAAGTTGGATAAACTTCGCCATTGTTGTCTAAACAAAATTCTTCCGCAACAAGATCACTTGATATTAAGAAGTATGTAAAAAAATATAATAATAAAATTTTTTTCATCTTTTTAGATTAATATTACACCATGAGACAAAAAATAAAGACTTAAAAGCAATACTTTTCAACACCAAATGATTCGAGAGAGTGTCGAAACGAATAAAAACTAGGTAAATTTGGAGCGGGCGAAGGGATTCGAACCCTCGACTTCAACCTTGGCAAGGTTGCGCTCTACCCCTGAGCTACGCCCGCATTTGTGCTATAATTAATAAATCTTTAAACCTTTAAGTCAATAACTACAAAATAAATATATAAAATTGACTTTTAGATTCTTTTTTTTATAAATTTAGCAGGGTTGCCTCCCCATATTTCAAATGATGGTATACTTTTTGTAACAATAGATCCTGCTGCAATAACTGATCCATCACCGATATTAACTCCTTTTAAAATAGTTGAACCCACACCTATCCAACAATCACTTCCAATATTTATATCATCTACTATCGATTGTTGGTTTAATATTATATTATTTTTGTCTTTATTATGGTCTTGATCATAAATATTACAATTAGGAGCTATCAAAGTATAGTTACCTATTGATATATTACCTTTGGCAGAAATAATAGATCCTCTACCTATTGAAACATGGTTGCCTATTTTTAAGTTTGGCTTTGGTTTAGTTAACAAAATTAATGAATATGATTCAATAACAACATAATCACCAATACTAATTTTAGAATTATCTGTTAATCTAAATTCAACTTTTTTTTCAATATTAATATTGTTGCCGTATTTAATTCCATGATAATTACAAATAATTTTTGATCTTAAGTTTTTTAAAAAAGTAAAGCTTGATGAACTGGCTTTATCCTTAAATTTATAACGAGTAACTTCCATAGTTTGATTAAAATAATATATACTAGTGATACTATAACAAAAAATTGATTTAACTTAATAAAATATTTAAATAAGAATGAATATTCTTTAAATTTGGGAAATTACCAATTTATTTTAGTTTTACAATTTTATTATATTTTATTTCTAAATCTTTTTTTCCAGAAACTAAATCAATGCCCCCAAGAGCTGGATCATCTTTTGCTATCAATTTTAATGGATCATAAAAAAAAGTTTTTACTAAATAATCTTTAGCAATCAAAGAAGTTGAAGTGAAAGGCATTGAAATAACGATGTCGCTATTTTTAATTATTTGAAAAGGCGATATCTTATTATCAACTATTTGAAAATTTTTTCTTTGATCAATATTTTTAATTAAATTAAAGTATCTTTTATCAGTATATAAATGTTTTCTTTTTGTTTTAAAAATAATATTAAATTGATTGCCGCTAAATATATTTACAATATCATTTAAGAAATATTTTGACAATTCATAGGTATAATACTCATAATCCATACCTAACGAGCAAAAAACAAACCTTCTAAGAGGTTGCACATCAAATACGCTAATATTAATTTTTTTTGTAAATTTTGAAAATGATATGGTGTGGAAATCAGACCACCAAATAGGTCCTGTTATTTCCTTGGTATGTAAATTATTCTTGTCATATTTTTCTATCGTTGTTTTTTGATTTTTGTCCCAAAGAAGATAATGAGGCCAACTGATGAGATGCCAACGATCAGAATTCTTATACTTAGATTTAGATCTACTGTCCCTATAATGTAAAATATTAGTTGAATAAAAAAATAAAATTATTTTAATATTTTTTTTAGAGGTATCTAGGTGGGTCCATATCGGTCTATAAAACCAGTTAATGTTGGAAAAAAGAATTTTCTTTGGTAGATTGTTCTCATTTTTAATATTTATAATTTTTCTTCTTAAACCTTCACTTAACATAAAAGGACTCCACCAATGACCTCTTAATAACTCATAAAAAGAATATAAAATTATTTTGATTCCATAAATTAAAAAAGACCAAAATTGATAGAAGTTATTAAGTTGAAATAAGTATTTTTCGTACGAACCTATAATCTTTACTTTTCCTAAATTTTTTTCAACTATATTTAAGTTATGATAGATCGTATCTAATTTTTCTTTTTTATAATAGTTAATTAACCAATTAAAAAAATTATAATTTGATTTATTTATTGAATTAATAGGTTCTAAAGTAATATTTGCTAAAACAATCGAGTGATTTGTACAAATATTTTTTTTAAATAAAAAAGAAAACAATATCTTAAAATAATAAAGTATTCCCTTAAAATAAAAAAAAGTTAAAATTAAATACCAAATAGACAAGCTTAAAACATAATTCACTTTAATGTTTTGTTTTGACAGCTTGTTTAAAAATTCAGCCGGCATTGGATAAAATATTTTTTTATTTTTTTTACTGTAAAAATTTAACAAAGCTTGATTAAAAGCTATTTTGCCAAAAATACTAGAAACGAATTGCTTTATAGAAAGTTCGGGATTATCTATATCATAAAATATTGGATGGTTTTTTTTTATATTTGCAGAAAGTTTTGTTTCAACAAATACAATATTTTTAATATCATTTATTAAGAAAAATTTATTTTTTTTTTTTAAATAGGAAGATCCTTTCAATATAGATCTGGCAAAACTTTTATTATGATTAATTAAGTTAAAAATAGCATTGGAAAAAGGGTTAAAATTAAAGCCAAACACAAAAACCGTTTATTTTTTATTATTTTATAAAATATATTTGTGAATAATATTAATTAATTAGTAACTTAATAGCAAATGAATATTTTAAGACAGCCAATGTTTAAAAACATAAGAAGAAAAAATGATTTAAATCCTTTGATTTCTTGAATTTTATTGATAATAAAATCTTCCTTAAAAAATATATGAATGAACAATCAATTAAAATTGGAGGTACTTCAATTTCAAGTAAATCAAATACATATTTTATAGCTGACATTGCTGCAAACTGGGATGGTAGTTTGGACAGAGCTAAAAAATTGATAGAGTTATGTGCCAAAGCAGGTGCAAATGCTGCAAAATTCCAAAATTTTAAAGCATCAACAATTGTAAGCAAATATGGATTTGATAATTTGGGTAATGTAGCGCATCAAGCAAAATGGAAAAAGTCAGTTTATGAAGTTTATAAAGATGCTTCTTTACCAATTGAATGGACCAAAGAATTAAAAGAGGTGTGTGCTGAATCAGGAATTGATTATTTTACTACACCTTATGATATTGATGATGTGGATATATTATCAAAATATGTTGCTGCATGGAAAATTGGCTCTGGAGATATAACATGGCATGAGTTAGTTGAAAAATTGTCTAAAGATAATAAGCCATTAATTATAGCAACAGGAGCATCTAACTTCAATGAGGTAGAAATGGCAATGCAAATAGCTAAAAAAAACAACAACAATGTTGTTTTGATGCAATGTAATACAAACTACACAGGCAGTATAGATAATTTCAAATATATAAATTTAAATGTTTTAAATTTATATAAACAAAAATTTCCTAATACTATTCTGGGCTTATCTGATCATACTCCTGGGGATACTACTGTACTTGGTGCAGTAGCATTAGGGGCAAAAGTTATTGAAAAACATTTTACTGATGACAATAACAGGGAAGGCCCTGATCATCAATTTTCTATGACTCCATCAACTTGGAAAAATATGGTTTTAAAAACAAGAGAATTAGAATTAGCATTAGGATATGAAAATAAAAAAATTGAAGAAAATGAAAAAGAATCGGTAATAGTTCAAAGAAGAGCAATAAGAGCATTTAAGGATTTAAGCAAAGATCATGTTATATCATATGATGATCTTATTGTGCTAAGGCCAATTTCTGAGAAAGGTTTGGCTCCTTATAAAATACAAGATGTAATTGGAAAAAAGGTAAAAAAAAATATAGTTGAGGGAGAAGAAATAAATTTTGAAAACATTGAATAGTATTCCTCATATTTCTATAATTATCACATCATATAATTACGAAAGTTTTATATGTGATGCAGTTGATTCCTGTTTCGTTTCTGGACAAAATTTAAAAAAGGAAATAATAGTAATTGATGATGGTAGTACGGATAAAACTTTAGATAAGCTTAAAAAATATAAAGATAAAATAAAGGTTATAGAGAAAAAAAACGAAGGTTTAGAAAAAGCAGTGAATCTTGGTATTACAAACTCTAATGGCTTATATTGGGTAAGACTAGATGCCGATGATTACTTTACAGATAACTATTTTGAAATTGTTTCTGAATATTTACACTTAGATTATAGTTTTTATTATGGTGATCATTTTTTAGTTGATAAAAATAAAAATTATTTGAAAACGATTGTTATGCCTGATTGTGATGTTCAAACAATAAGATCAATGGGTGACTTTTTACCAGGTGCAGTAATGTACAAAAAAGATATAGTTAACATAATTGGCTTATACAATGAAAAATTTAAAAATAGTGGATATGAAAATTATGATTATATTTTAAGAATAATTGAAAAAAATTATAAAGGATTAAAAATTAATAAACCATTATTGAATTATAGAATGCATAATAATAACATGTCTAAAAATAGAAATGTAAATAATAGATTTATTGATCATTTAGTTGATAGATTTAATTTAGATAAAAATATTTTTTATAAAAAATTTTAAATGTACATTGTTGTTATCCCATCAGATACATATTTGTTCACTAAATTTTTTATTTCATTATTATGATCCAAATAATCAATAATTAAATTTACAGGAATATTTGGACTCAATTTTTTAAATTTTTCATAAACACTTCTTAACAAAACAAGATCCTCTGGATAATCAGCAGTTAAACGAATATCTTCTCTTTGTAATTTATTTTCTGTACTGACAAAGTTTATTTTAAAATCTTTTTTGTTTTCTCTTATGTAAAGAGTGCATAATTCTGATCTGTGTTTTGCCGATCCATTGTTCCATGATTTTTCTAAAGAGTTTAAATTTATTATTTCAAAACCACTTCCATTTGGAACGTTATCTATTGTAGATAAATCAAAATTTTTTTCTCTATGATTAAGCCAAACATTATCGATATACTCGTATAAACAAAATGGGGATTCAGATGTTACCCTAAACACATCTGTTCCATTAACGTGTTTACAGCATTTTATTAGCCTAAATAAAACATCTTTTTCGTCTCCACTTATTGAAGAAATATTGTGTTTTTTTGCTATTGAGTGATAGACATCATTTTCAGCACCCTCTGCAACACCTAATACAATCTCATCTATTGATTTAGATTTTTTTAAATAAGAAATTATGTAATCAAGAATTGAAATATTATTTTTTATATCTAAGTTTTGAAGAGGCTTGCCATACAATCTTGAACCACTGTTCCGACAGGCTAAACAAGCTATTAATTTTTTCAATTTAAGTCCTTTGTTAAAATAGGTAAACCTTTCTTTATACTTTTATTCAAAGTCTTACCAAAAACCATATCTGGATTAAAAATTACATGCTTTAATGACATTACTTTAGTTCTTTTGAAATTAATATGTTGTTTATTTATAATTGTTTTTCTTGATAAATTCTTTTTAGCCAATATAATTTTACTTGATTTGTTTACATATTCTGTTTCTTTTTTTGAAACATTTAGACTTTTAACACCTAAAGATTTCTCCATATTTCTAATTGATTTAACAAAATTAGTAAACTCACCTACATCTAAAGCAGAAATATAATCTTCTATTTTTAATTCTCTATCTAACGTAAGATGTTTTTCAATAGCATCAGCCCCAGCACCAATAGCAACCAATGGTAATAATTTAGAGGCATCAGAGTTACCCAAAGAGTGATCCATAAAACCTACATTTGTATTTGGGTATTTTTCTTTGTATTCATTAATTTTTAACAAATTGTTGTCTTTCAATAAAGTTGGCTCTGATTGTATTCCATGTAAAATTGTTACATTGTTTTTATAAATATTTAAACTTAGTAATTTATCAATATCTTCAATCTTTCTTCCAGAAACAGATATTAATATATTCTTAAAATTTTTAAAAGATTCTTTGATTAATGAATAGTTAAAAAAATCTGCAGTAGATATTTTTACTCCATCAGCACCTATTTGTTTTGCAATTTTAAAACTTTTTGGACCATAAATATCAAAAAAAATTTTTTTGTTATGTTTATGTGTTGTTTTTACTAAATTTAACCATACGGCTGTGCTCATTTCTAAACTTTTAAATAATTTGTAGTGTTCATATAAGTTAGTGCATAACTCATCAGCAAAAACTAGTTGAAATTTCACAATGTCTGCATTGGTTTTTAAAAAAGCATCTAATAAAAGATTTGCTAAGTACGGATTGCCTTCAAAGCCCTGAGCAATTTCTGCAATAATTTGAACTTTTTTTTTGTTTTTATTTTTCATAAAATTAATTTACCTATCTTTATACAATTTAAATAAAAATTATATAATTTAAAAAAAATTAATTAAATCTTTTAAATCCCGCCTGGCAAACAGGGACTTCTAATATTTTATTAACATCTCTCCCCTCTTCACATTCCTTTATTTTTTTGAAAATTAAATTTAAATTTTCTATATATTCATCTACTAACTTTTTTGTATGACCTATAGATACAAAAATCATATTTGATGCAAGATAGCCTTCTTTTAGCATTTCTTGAGCTATCAGTGTTTTGTATTCTAAATTTTTTTTAGAAATAAAATTTATACTTGGTATTGCGTCAATTCCTTCAATTACTACTTCTAATTCATTTTTATCAGCAATATTTTTCCATTGATCTTTAATGTACCTTCCAGTACTGGAAATTATTTCCCATGATTTAATTCTTTTCATAACCTCTAATGATTTAAGAGCCGCTACAGATCCAAGTCTTTCTGTCCAAAATGTACTACTTATAAATGTTTGTTCTGCGCAAGACATTATATCTTTTTTTCCAACAACTGCAGTAATTGGGTAGCCGTTACCAAGTGCTTTACCAAACATAACCATATCTGGTTCTACATCACAGACTTTATATAAACCTCCTAATGTTTGCCTAAATCCAGATGTGCATTCATCAAAAATAAGTATAATATTATGTTTATTACAAATTTTTCTTATATTTTTTAGAAAAGTAATATCAATCTTCTTTGTTCTAGCAACTTCCATTTTTATAATACCAATAGATTTGTTAATAATAAGATTTTCCAATTCATCTATGAATCCATACTTGAATGTAAAAATTGTTTCTGAGAGATTTTTAGGCACACCATTCGATTTAAGTCCTGACATCAAGTGACCATCTAAATTATTTGAACTTGAAATATTAGCTGCGATATACCAATCATGCCAGCCATGATAACCACATACAGCAATATTAGTTTTATTCGTAGCGGCCCTCGCAATTCTAACTGCAATAGAATTTGCCTCTCCTCCTGTTCGAGCAAATCTTACCATATGTGACCAATTATTAATTTCTATTAATTCATTTGCTAAATCTACTTCTTCATATGAATTTAAAGTAGAAATATTTCCTAAGGATATTGTCTTTTTAACTTCATCATCTATTTCTTCATTTGAATATCCTAAAATGTTTGTGCCAACAGCAAAAAGAAAGTCTTTGTATCTATTATCATTTAGGTCCCAAATATTAATATCTTTAGATTTTTTAAAATAAGTAGGCCATCTATCTGGCAGCCAAAGTTCCGCTTTTTTTGAAAACAGCATTGATCCACCAGGTATAATTTTTTTCGCTTTAGACCAAAGTTTTGGTCCTTTGTTTTTGCTGCTCATTTTATATTACTAAAGTTTATGCATTTACCATAAGGATGGATTAATTAAAGAAATAATATTCTTTGATCTTTTAAATTGATATTTTTTGTATTTTTTAGGAGGTTTATAATTTAATATTTCATTTAATTGTTCAAAATTATCAATTCCACAAACTAAATATTTTGCGTCCTTATTAATTAATGCAAAATGTAGGCAATAGTAAAGGGCTTTATAATTGTTTTTTTGCAAAAATTTATGCCAATCATTAAGAATATTTTTCCATTTTTTAAATTTAATTGGTAAAAATTTTGGATCTTGTAGCAAGACTCCTTGAAGAAAAATTGAGCGTGCATGAATCTCAATTTTATTTTTTTTTAATAAAAGTTTGAGTGTTTTATTTTCTAGCCTCCTATCGAATACATTATAACTTAATTGGACAATAGATATTGATTTATAAATTGGTAAAATTTTAATTAAATTGTCCACATTGTATACTGAAATACCAATTTTAGAAATTAGTCCTTTTTTTTTCAATATAGATAAACTTTTAAATATTTTGCTTAATTGGCTTGCCTTTAACAAATCAAAATCATGTATCAAAACTCCGTAAATTTTTTTTATTTTAAGTTTTTTAAGTGAATCATTTATTTTATTTTTGGAATACACTTCTATATTTTTCACATCCTTAAAAGATATTTTTGTTGTTACGTTAATTTTTTTTAAATTAAATTTACCTAAAACTGATTCACTTTTTTTATAATCTGATGCTGTATCAATATTTATTATTTTTTTTTTATTTAATTGATAAATAATTTTTTTTATTTCATTCAGTGGCATTCTTTTGCCCTTATTAAAAGCACCGTAATTAAAACCAATTTGAGCAGTTCCTATAGAAAGTTTTTTGTTTAATAGCTTGTTCACAATATTTAATTATTAATAATTCATTTTAATCATAGAAATTATAATTTAAAAATATCAAAATTTTTTTTATTTTGATAAATTGTTTTTATATATTTTATCTGGTTTTTTATGCTTGGAATTTTAATATTTAGGTTATTTTTTATTTTTTCATTACTTAAGCTCATATCTTTGGGTCTTAATGCATTTTTTTTATTATAGACACTTTTAATTTTATAAATAAATTTTTGATTTAAATTAAACTCTTTAGCTATAATTTTTCCAAATTGATATTTGGAGATTCGTTCATTACCAACAATATTAAATATTCCTTTTTTGTTTTGAATAATAAGTTTCATTAAAATGTCAATTAACAAATATATAGAAATAGGTGTAAAAAAAATGTCATCAGTCAATTTTATGACCTTCCCTTTATTAACATTATACATAATATATTCACTGTAAGATCTTCTATAAGAAGTTCCAACACCAAAAAAGTTTGTTCTTATAATTAAAAAATTTTTAGAAAATTTCTTAATATATTTTTCGGCTAATAACTTGGTTTTTCCATAGTGGTTTATTGGATTGGGCTTAGATCTTTCGTTCATCAATTTCTTCTTACCGTTAAACAATTGATCAGTTGATATATGTATAATTTTTATTTTTTGTTTTTTGCAAATTTTAGCTATTTTTTTTGTCAATTCAGCATTGATTTTTTTTGCATTTGATTTGTTTTTTTCACACAAATCTACATCTGTTAGTGCAATGGTGTTAATTATGAATTTGATATTATTCTGCTTAACAAAATTATTAAGTTCATTTGTTTTAAATAAGTTGAGTCTAATATTCTTTGTATTTTCAATAACGATATATCTTTTGTTTATGAGCAAAAAAACATTAAATATATTGCGTAACTTTATTGCTAAATTAACACCCAGAAGACCTGAGCCTCCTGTAATTAAAATATTATTTTTCACTAAAGTCAGACTATGTAATAAGCTTGTTTTGATTTTTTTTAATCCACCTTGAAAGCTCTTCGGGCTTCATCCATTTAGGATTAGTTTCTGAAGAATATATGAAATTATTTTTAACCTTTTTTCCTTTTTTTATATATTTTTTTAAATATTTTTTATCGGCAATTAAAGGTAAAATTTTATAATATTCCTTGTATTCATATGTATACATAGAATCTTCTGAGCTAATCATCTGTTCATGTATTTTTTCACCCGGGCGAATCCCTATAAATTTGTATTTCGCATTTTTATTAACTGATTTTGCAATATCCATAATATTCATGGAAGGTATTTTTTTTACATAAATTTCACCACCATTCATATCTTCGAAAGCTTGCCAAACCAAATTAACACCTTCCTCTAATGTTATCATAAATCTTGTCATTCTTTTGTCCGTAATAGTAAAGTAGCCTTGCTTTTTTTGAGTTAAAAAAAAAGGAATAACTGATCCTCTTGATCCCATTACGTTGCCATATCTAACAATAGAAAATTTTGTACCCTTAATTCCCGAATAAACATTTGAAGAAATAAAAAGTTTATCAGAGGCTAATTTTGTAGCCCCATAAAAATTTATTGGATTGCAGGCTTTGTCTGTAGAAAGTGCAACAACTTTTTTTATTCCTTGATTAATAGCTGCATCTATTAGGTTCATCGCTCCTTCTATATTTGTTTTAACAGCCTCAAAAGGATTATACTCTGCAGTTGGAACTATTTTTGTAGCAGCTGCATGAACTACATAATCAACACCATCTAGCGATCTATGTAACCTATCTTTATCTCTAACATCTCCAATAAAAAATCTAATAATAGGATTGTCATTATAAAGTTTTTGCATTTCCCATTGTTTCATTTCATCTCTTGAAAATATTATTAGTTTTTTAGGCTTAAAATGTTTTAAAGTCATAGCAACAAAATGGTGGCCAAATGAACCGGTTCCACCTGTAATTAGTATTACCTTATTGTTGAATATTTTTTTATTTGATGTACTCATGCTTTTTTTTGTAATACATTAAAGTTTTTTTTTACTACAGTTAACCTTTAAAGGAATTATGATTGAAAAAAAAGATCTTTTAGAAAGCCTTATAAATAAACAAATAAAATATGATGTTTATATGCACAAACCGGCTTTTACAGTTAACGATCTGGGATATTTTAAAAAAAAAATAGAAGGAGCACATACAAAAAATCTTTTTTTAAAAAATAAAAAAAACAATTTTTTTTTAATTTCTTGTGAGGAAAAAGAGTTAATTGATTTAAAAAAATTTGCAAAGTCTATAAATTTAGGAAATTTATCTTTTGCTAGAGAAGAATTCTTAAAAGATTTGCTTGGTATAAAACCGGGTTCGGTATCTCCTTTTGGTCTTTTAAATGATATTAATAATAAAGTTTCTTTTTATTTAGACAAAACATTATTTAAAAGTTTTAAAATTAATTACCATCCACTTCAAAATAATTATACTATTACCTTAGAAACTAATAAATTTTTAGAATTCATGATTGAAAATAAGAAAAAAATTAATATCTATTCATTTAAAGAATATAAATTATTAGAAACTTTATGAGTAACAACATTATAGAAGTAAGTGAAGAAAAATTTAACGACGAGGTTATTAATCAAAGTTCAAATAAATTAGTAGTTGTGGATTTTTGGGCACCGTGGTGTGAGCCATGCAAACAACTCACTCCAGTTCTTGAAAAAATTGTAAATAATTCTGACAAAGTGATACTTGCAAAAATCAATATTGATGAAAACCAACAAGTGGCATCGCAGTTAAAAATTCAATCAATTCCAACCGTAATTGCATTTAAAGACAAACAAATAGTTAATGGATTTCAAGGTGTAATACCTGAAAATAAGATTATTGAGTTTATTGAAAAAGCTCTTGGAGAAAAATTATCTGAAGATTTTAGTGAATTTTACAGAAACATAGATGAACTTTTATCAAACAAAAAATATGATGAAGCAAATGATAACCTTTTAGATTTTATTTCTAAAAATTCTGAAGAGGTAAAAGCCATATCTTTATATTTAGAAAATTTATTAAACTTAAATCAATATGATGAAATAAATCAATTTATACAATCTTTAGATGAACAAATAGTGCAAGATTTAGAGATACAAAAAATTATAAAAAAATTAGAAATAATAAATAAAAGCTCATCGGGTCCAACAATTGAAGAAATGTTCGATCAACTTGCTAAAGATAAAAAAAATATTGATTTAGTTATAAAAATTTCAGAAAAATTTTTTTCATCCAAAAAATATGATGAGGCATTTAATCTTTTAATTGAAAAATATTCACTTGAAAGAAACAAAATTAAAACAAAAATGATAGAGTTTTTTGACGCATTGGGTAATTCTAATGAATATACAATTAAATATAGAAAAATACTTTCATCTATTATTTTTTCCTAAAAATGAAATTTCCAATTTTTCCTTTAAATGGGGCTGTATTATTCCCAGGCACTAATTTACCACTAAATATATTTGAAAATAGGTACTTAAAAATGGTTGATTATGCCCTATCAAACAAAAGATTAATTGGCATGATACAAACAGATTCAAATAATGAATTATACAAAATAGGGTGTTTGGGAAAAATAACAAGTTTTAATGAAACAGAAGATGGAAGATATTTGATAAATTTGGATGGTGTTAATCGATTTTCTGTTACAAAAGAAATTAAAAGCTCAAGTGATTTTAGAATTGTAGAGGGAGAAACAATTTTGAACAATAAAATAATTTCCAAAAAAATAGATAAGCAAAAACTAATTACAAAATTTTCACTATATTTAAATAAAAAAAATGTAAATATTAACCTCAAAGATATTAAAGAACTCGATGTCGATCAAATGTGTAAACTTATAGCAATGATATCCCCTTTCGACAATGTTGATAAACAAATGTTGCTAGAATTAAAAAAAGCTGATGAGTTTTATATTAAGCTATTGTCAATTCTAGATATTGAAACTGCTATACAAAGCAAACAACAATTAATAAATTAAAAACCCATTGCAAATTTTGTAATTTTATTTTTTAATTTATTATTATCATTTATAATATTAAAACCTGTTTTTCTAAATAAATTAAGTATGAAAAAATTATTTTTGAATAACCAGTTTAATTTATCTGTAATTTGATACATTTCAAAAGTATCAAAATATAAACTTGAATTATAATTTTCACAAAAATTTTCTGCCCCCAAAGGAATGCCAAATTTTTTTTGCTCAGAAATTAACTTGTTTAATTTAATTATATCTCTTAAACCCAGGTTCCACCCCTGACCCGCAATTGGGTGAATTGAGTGTGCGGAGTCACCAATATAAATTACTCTTTTTTCATAAAATCTTGAATTTATGTGTGCTGACAAAGGAAATAGTTGTTTGGATATAACATTTATAATCTTTCCACCGGGTAACTTTTTTTGATCATTAAGAAACTCTTTTATAAAATTATTATTAGAATTGAAAAGCGACTCAAGAAAATCTGGCTTATTTGACCAAACCATAGAGCTACAAAATTGATTTTTAGTTTTTTTCATTGGCAAAATAGCCATAGGACCATTTTTATAAAAAAATTCATAAGCGGTATTTTGATGATTTTCTTTATGTGTAAAATTCAAAACAAGTGCCTTTTCAGGATAAGCTTTTTTAAATATAGGTGTACTAAGCATTTTTCTAATACTACTATTTTTTCCATCGGCTGCAATTAACAAGTCTGAACTAATTCTATATTTATTTGAACAACCGACTACCTTGTCAGCAGCATACTGAATTTCATATAAAAAAGAATTGTCTAATATTGTTAATTTTTTTTCTTTAATTAGTTCCTTTAACAAAATATTATGAAATATACTGTTTTTAATAATGTATCCGAGATTTTTTTGTTTATTATTGATAAAGTCAATTTTGCTTAAAGGCGATCTGTCTATAACATCAATTTTATTTATTGGCTGCGCAAAATGTTTAATTTTTTTCCAAATGCCTATTTTGTTTAAAAAAAGTTTTGATCCCTCTGCTATTGCTACGGTTCTAATATCGTTTAAACTTCCTATTTTCTGTTTAAATATGTTGTTTTTTTCAACTATAACAATCTTGTAACCTTGGCGTAAAAGGCAATATGAGGTTATTAATCCAATTAAGCCTGTGCCAATTATTAAGACTTGTGAATTAATTTGTTTCATACTTTACTTCGAATTACCTTATTTTATATATAATACAATTAATAATTATGTTTAATTATGGAACAGTTAGGTTATTTTTTTTAAAAGTTGTATTTGGCATAATATTATTAAGCTTATCTTTTTTTATTTTTGGCAGCTTGTTGTCTCACAACATTTTGGATCCAGGATTTAACGTTAATAACAGTCAGCAAAACATAAATAATTATTTTGGATACTCTGGTGCAATTTTTTCAAGTTATATTTTGGCTTTTATAGGTCATTGTTCATACATATATTCTCTTTTTTTATTACTTGAAGGATCAAAACATTTATTGGGCATAAAAACTAAATTATTTATATTAAGATTTTTTTTTCTATTTTTTGGTTTAGTCTTAGTAGATTCTTTCATCAGCATATATGATATAAACTATTATAAAATTGGTTTATTTCCATTAATATTATCAGACTTAACCTATAATATTTTTTTTAAAAATTTTGACAGCTTAATCACATACAATGCTTTATGGTTTGCCATATTTTTAATTGGAATATTTTTTATTTTATTTTCTTTTAAAATAAAGTTAAGAAATTATTTTAGAATTCTATATATATTTTATCCATTAAAATATTTTCTTAAATTTAGTCCTTTTGCTTTTTTAAAAAGTTTGAAAAATTTATTTACATACAAAACAAAAAAGGGTCTGAATAGCACAAGAAATGAACCGACAATTTCATTTAGTAATAAAAAATTTGAAAATAGTAAAGTTAATCAAAACGGGTCTAATGAGATATCAAAAAACCTATACTCATTTATACTTCCAAATTCTAGTTTATTAATAAAATCCTCAAGACAGGATTTGCTTAATAAAGAACTTGATAAAATAAATAAACTTTCTTCAGTCAAGTTAGAAAAAACTTTGTTAGAATATGGAATAGAGGGTAAAATTATTGGTTTTAAATGTGGTCCCATTGTAACACTTTTTGAATTTGTTCCTAAGGCAGGAATCAAAGCAAGTAAAATTATTGGGCTCGCTGATGATATTGCTAGAGCTATGTCATCTTTTTCTGCCAGAATTTCATCTCAGCCTGGAAAAACAAGTTTAGGAATTGAAATACCTAATGCAAAAAGAGAAAATGTATACTTTGGTGATATTGTTGAAGATGAAAGATTTAAACTTTCTAGTAACAATCTTAAATTAGCTTTAGGTAAAAATATATCTGGTGAAAAAGTCTATGCGGATTTAGAAAAAATGCCCCATCTTTTAATTGCTGGTACAACAGGTTCGGGAAAATCTGTTGGGATTAATACAATGATTTTAAGTTTATTGTTCAGATTTAAACCAAACGAATGTAAGCTAATATTAATTGATCCAAAAATGTTAGAATTAAGTGTTTATGAAGATATTCCACATCTATTAACACCTGTGGTAACCAATCCAAACAAAGCTGTTTTTGCATTAAAGTGGGTTGTTAAAGAAATGGAAAATAGATATAAATTAATGAGCTCCATTAATGTTAAAAACATTCAGACATATAATGAAAAAGTTAATAAAACGCTCTCAACTGGAAGAAAATTATATAGAGAAGTGCAAACTGGAGTTGATAATGAAAAGAAAGTTCCTATAATTGAAAAAAGAGAAATACCGCTTGAAAACATGCCTTTAATAGTTGTGGTGATTGATGAAATGGCTGATCTAATGATGGTTGCTGGAAAAGAAGTTGAAAGTTTAGTTCAAAGGCTTGCTCAAATGGCCAGAGCATCTGGAATCCATTTGATTACAGCAACGCAAAGACCAAGCGTTGACGTTATTACAGGAACAATAAAAGCAAATTTTCCCAGTCGAATCAGTTACAAAGTTGCCAGTAAGTTTGACAGTAGAACAATTTTAAATGAAATGGGTGCTGAACAACTTTTAGGAAGTGGTGATATGTTGTTTTTAGAAAATGGCTCAACAATAACCCGCTTACACGGCGGTTTTGTTTCAGAAAATGAAGTAGAAAAAATAGTTAATCACATTAAAAATCAGTCAAAATTTGACCCCAATAAAGAAATATCTCTTTTAGATAATTCAGAAAAGGAGAATAATGGGCTGAAATTAATTAATGAAGAAGTAGATGAGCTTTACAATAAAGCTGTAAATATAATATTGGAGCAACAAAAAGTTTCAACCAGCTTTATACAAAGATATTTACAAATAGGTTATAATAGGGCTGCAAGAATAATTGAAAAAATGGAAGAAAATGGAGTCATCTCAGAAGCTAACAATGCTGGCAAAAGACAAGTTCTTAAAAAAAAATAAAATATATATATTTGTTTTTTTTTTATTAATATTCTTTGCAAAAACCCAAATGTTATATGCAGCAGAATATGATATAAATAAAATAAATGAACACTTAAATAGTTTAGAATTTTTTTCTGCTAATTTCATACAATCAAACGACGGAACAATACAAGAAGGCACAATACATCTTGGGGAAAAAAGACTAAAAATAAAATATTTTTCACCATCAAATATAACTTTTGTAATGAGTGAAAAAAAAGCGATGTATGTTAATTACGATTTATATGAAGTAGAGTACTTTAACCCTCTAAAAACACCTGGGGGAGTTTTGTTCGAAATATTTAAAAACAATCTTTTTTTATCAAATTCCAAAATTGTAAAAAAAGAGAAAACTCTAATATTAAATAAAGATGGATTTGTTGGAGAAGATAAATATGTAATAAATATTTTTTTTGAAAAATCTCCTTATTTGTTAAGAAAAATAAAACTTGAATATGGGGGCAAACAATACACTATCACATTTGTTAATCATCAATACAACGTTACATTTAGGGATAATTTTTTTTCTATGGTAAATCCTCTTATTGTTAATTAAAAATTACAACTTGATTTTTTTTAGTTTTAATTTGTATTTTCGAATTAATTATTTTTAATTTTTTTCTGATTCTAGATAGGTGACTAATCAAAGTTTGCGTCTCTACATTTATATTAATTTTTAAAACCTTATCTTCTAAATGTCTTTTTTCTGTTTTTTTATATTTCAATAACTCAAGCAATAACTCCCTTTCTAATTGGGTAAGGTGACATAGCCTTTTATTATTAATATTGGTCAATTTGTCATCATCAATCCTTATATCAAAATAAATTTGCGAACTATTTAAAAAATTTAAAATCTTATCTTTAAATTCATCTATGGCCAATGGGTAAGATAAAGTTTTTGGGAGATTATTTTCCGTAACTTGTGATTTGTGAAGAATTAAAAAAATATCATTATTGTTTTGTATTTTTTTTAAAAAATTTTTTTTAATTTTTTTTGAGACTATAACTATGCTATTTTTTTTAAAAACAAATTTTTCATTCGTACTATCTATTTTTTGAAAACTTAAAGTGTGATTGGGAAATATGCTTTCAATAAAATTGGGATTTTGTAAATCACAGTATATTAATATATCTTTAGTCATATTTTCTTTCTCCAAATAAAATAGTTCCCAATCTTATATATTTGGCATTTTGCATTATTGCTTGTTTGTAATCATTACTCATTCCTATACTGAGTTCCTTTAAGTTATTTTTAGTAGCTATTTTTTCTAAAATGCCAAAATGAATTAGCGGGTCATCATCTTTTGGGGGTATACACATTAAACCTACAACGTTTATTTTTGCTTCTGAAATACAATAATTTATAAAATCATATGCTTCATCTGGATCAATGCCCGATTTTGTGCCTTCAAGACCTGTATTAATCTGAATAAAAAAATCTTTACCATTTAATTTATCGGGGTACCTCAAAAATTCCTTTACAAGTTTTTCTCTATCGACTGTATGAAAGACATCAAACCAATCAAGGGCTAATTTTACCTTATTTGTTTGAAGGGTGCCGGTTAAATGTATTTGTATATCACTGTAATTTTTTTTTAAATCCTGGAACTTATCAATAGCTTCTTGTACTCTGTTTTCCCCAAAAACCCTTATTCCATGTGATAAAGCTTGAGAAACAGCCGTTTTTGGGTGATTTTTTGAAATAGCAATAATCTTCGTTTTTTTTCCATTTTTTTCTATAAATTCTTTAATTTCGGTATATTTATGAAAATTAAACATTTTATGCCTTATATTGTTGTATATTTACAACACTTTTAAAAAAAGTATTTTAATTTGTATGCTTTTTTTGAATTTTTATCAATTTTTTAATAAACAATCTCTCAATGAAGGTTTTGTTACCTTTATTTAATGAATATTCATTAACTCAAAAGGAGTAATTATGAAAAAAGAACTATTAGTAGCATCGGCTCTAGTATCTACTATGGGCGTTGCATCAGTTGCTGAAGCAGTAACTGCTACAATGTCAGGTAATCACAGAGTTGGTGTTGAACACGAAAACAACAGTGTTAATGGTACTGCTGATACAAGCACAGTAATGCAGGCATCATCTTTCTCTGTTGCACTTACTGAAACTACTGATGCTGGTACAACAATTGATTCAAGCTTCATGCTTCAAAACGAAGGTGGTGGACTTGATAATGATACAGCTATCACATTAACTTTCACTGACGGCTCTAAGCTAGATGTGTTTAATGCTGGTAACGCATCAGACAGTCATGATATTTCTATCCCAGGATCTGGTGGTGAAGAAGGTATCGCTCTTACTACAACTCAGAGCGCTCCAACTGGCCTAGCTTTCACAGCTGGTTCAACTGTTCTTGGTGTTGAGTGGCATTCAGCTGCTGACTTCATGGCAGATGGTTTAAAAGTATCTGCATCTTATTCAACTGATAATGGTGCTGCTGCAACAGCTACGGCTACGGCTCAGTCTTCTTGGGGTATTGGTGCTACATACGTTACAGACGCGGGTGATACTGCAGTAACTATTGGTGCTGGTTTATCTTCTGTTGACTATGCAAACACTGGTACTGCTCTTACAAATGATGAGGGTGGTTTCCACATTGGTGCTAGTGCTGTAACAGGTGACTTAACAGTAGCTGTTGGTTATGGTGATGGTGACAGTATTGAGGATAACGGAACTGGTAATGCTGGTTCTACTCAGGTTGACGCTGACATTACAAGAGCTGGTGTTAAATATGTGTCTGGCGACATTACGTTTAACTTAGGTGTATTATCTTCTGAAGCAAAAGATAGTGATACATTCGGTACTGCAGGTACTACTGCTGACTCTATTGACCAAACAGATGCAAGTGTATCTTATGCAGTTGCTTCTGGTGTAACAGCAGTGCTTGGTTACACTACAAATGAGTCTACTGACGAAGGTAGCCCTGATGATGATGGAGCTGGTGACGGTTCTGCTTGGTACATCGGTGCTAACATGGCATTTTAATTAACTAATTAATTTTTAAAAACGGCACATTAATTGTGCCGTTTTTTTTTGTGTTTTACATTTTATTAACAATGCAATAGTTATAAGGAATGTTTTATTTTCTAAAAACATTAGTTTTAATATCTTTAATTTTTGTTATTTCTTGTAATAAAAATCTAACAGAAGAGGAAAAAAAAGAGTTGTGGAGCAAGGCTCAAACAACAGGTGAAATCATTAATCGATCTGGAACTGTTTTCAATCCCGGTGTTAATAAAGAATTAGCGTTAAGAGATGCAGAAACAAGACTTCAAACCGGGGGGGGATTATTTGGAAAAAAAGGCTTAAGTCTCGGAAATGAAAAAAAGGATGGGGCCAATATATCTTCAACTCGAATAGGCATGCCCTTAAATCAACATCTTTGGCAAGCCTCATTAGAGGTATTGGATTTTATCCCTCTTTCTTCAGCGGATCCTATAGGTGGTGTAATAATTACCGACTGGCATACAACTGAGGCAAATGAGGATGAAAGATGTAAATTAAATGTATTTATTAAAGGTGTTGAGCTTCAAACTCAAAACTTAAAAGTTAGTTCGTTTTGCCAAATATTTAAAAACAATAAATGGGTTAGCATCGAAAGTGTAGATGATAACAATATAAAATTAGAAAATGCAATTCTAAACAAAGCTAAAAAATTAAGACTTGGTACTGGTTAAAAAATTGTCATCAAGATACAATCACAAAATAGTTGAGAAACACTGGCAAAAAAAATGGTTGGATCAAAATATATTTGCTGCAGATGTAAACAAAAATAAGAAAAAATATTATGTTTTAGAAATGTTTCCTTACCCTTCGGGAAAAATTCACATGGGGCATGTACGAAACTACACATTGGGTGATGTTGTGGCAAGATATAAAAAAATGCAGGGTTATAATGTAATGCACCCTATGGGATGGGATGCATTTGGTCTGCCTGCAGAGAATGCAGCAATAACAGAAAAAAAGGACCCGTCTGTTTGGACTTACCATAATATTAAAACAATGAAACATCAGTTGCAACAAATGGGATTATCATTGGATTGGAAAAGGGAAATTGCAACTTGTCATCCAGAGTATTATAGGCACGAGCAATTATTTTTTATTGATATGTTTAACAGTGGTTTAGCATATAAAAAAAAATCTGAGGTAAATTGGGACCCTGTTGATAAAACAGTTCTTGCAAATGAGCAGGTGATTGATGGACGTGGCTGGCGGTCCGGTGCCCTAGTAGAGAAAAAAAATTTATCTCAGTGGTTTTTAAAAATTAGCAATTATTCAGAAGAATTATTGTCTGATCTTAACAGCCTCCATGATTGGCCCAATAAGGTAAAAATAATGCAATCAAACTGGATAGGTAAATCAACAGGCACTGAAATGGATTTTGTGATTTCAAAAAATAACAAATTTTCTAAAAAAAGTATTAAAATTTTCACCACTCGACCAGATACAATTTTTGGCGCTACCTTTGTTGCCATTTCTCCAGACCATAATTTATCAAAAGAAATTTGTAATTTTGATAATGCGGCTTTCGAATTTGTAAAAAATTGTAAAGAAATCAATCATGAAAAAAATAAGCTGGGGTATAAAACGGAGATAAGTGTTAAACATCCTATTTTACAAAAAGAACTACCAGTTTTTATAGCAAATTTTGTATTAATGGATTACGGATTGGGGGCAATCTTTGGGTGTCCGGCTCATGATCAAAGAGATTTGGACTTTGCTTTAGAATATGGCCTTGATGTAATTCCAGTTGTTAAACCAAAAAACCTAGATGAAAAAAACTTTAGTATTAATAATAAGGCTTTTACCGAAGATGGTGTAATGATTAATTCAGAATTTTTAAATGGAAAAAATATTGAAGAGGCAAAAAAAGAAATAAATAATTATTTTGAATTAAAAAAAATTGGCACAAAGAAAATAAATTACAAACTTAGAGACTGGGGTATTTCTAGACAGCGTTACTGGGGGTGCCCAATCCCGATAATTTACCGTGAAGATGGGGAGGTCTTACCAGTTAAAAAAACAGATCTTCCTGTCACTCTTCCAAAAATTAACAATTTTGATGGGTCAGTAATATCTCTTTCATCAATTGAAAAGTGGAAGGAAACAACATGTCCTGAAACAGGAATGAAAGCGGTAAGAGAAACGGATACATTTGATACATTTTTTGAATCCTCTTGGTACTTTTTAAGATATTGTAATCCTCGTTTAAATCAACCGTTTGTTAAAGAAGATATTAAGTATTGGCTGCCTGTTGATCAGTACATAGGGGGCATTGAACATGCAATCCTTCATTTATTATATTCAAGATTTTTTACTAAAGCACTAAGAGATATTGGTTATGTTGATTTAGATGAGCCATTTAAAGGGTTGTTTACTCAGGGCATGGTTACGCACAAAACTTTTAAAAATGAAACAGGTGAATGGTTGGAGCCTGAAGAAATAAAATCAGAAAAAGAAAATTATTACACTGATTTAGATGGTAACAAGGTAATTGAGGGCAAGGTTGAAAAAATGAGCAAATCTAAAAAAAATGTTATCGATCCAAATAATATAATTGAGCTTTATGGAGCTGATACGGCAAGATGGTTTATGCTTTCAGACAGCCCTCCCAACAGAGATTTGGAATGGACTGATAAGGGTATATTATCTTCTTACAAATTCATTAGTAAAATATGGGAGCTTACAAAAAAATCAACTGAGTTCAATAATACAAAATCAGAAAATATTTATGTCCATAAAATAAAAAATGATCTTAATAAAATCATAATTGATGTTTCTAAAAATATTGAATCTTTTCATTTTAACAAGTGTGTAGCAAAAATTTATGAATACGTTAATATTGTAACAGGTGCACTTGAATCAAAAAAAATCAACAATACAGATATTTTATTATTTATTAAAAATCTTGCTAAAATAATACATCCATTCATACCCCATATAAGTGAAGAAATTTGGATGACTGTTGGGGGAAGGGGTTTATGCATTAATACTAGTTGGCCAGAAATAGAAAACATTGCAATTGAAGAAAAAAGTAAAATTGCAATTCAAGTTAACGGCAGAACAAGATCTGTATTAGAGCTTAAAAAAGGATTGGGCGAAGATGAGGTTGAAAGTTTGGCTAAGAAAGATAAAAAAGTAGCAAAATATATAAAAGACAAAACGATATTTAGAAAAATATATGTTAAAGAAAAAATTATTAATCTGTTGATAAAATGAAAACGCTTATTATAACCTTAATGTCTTTCTTTTTTTTGTTTTCATGTTCTGGGTTTGAGTTTGTGCTTCAAGATGATTCTGAAATTAACCTATTAAAAAACAAAAGTAGTTTTGTTATAAAAAATAAAGATGATCATGATTTTAAAAAGCAATTAATAGATAACTTTGGCAAATCTGACGAACCTGAATATGAGGTAAATATTGAAATATCTGAAAAAGAAACAAACATAGCGGTATCAAACGATCAAAGAACTACCAAAAAAAAATATGAGATAGTTGTTCAATATTCAGTCTTTAGCATTGTAAAAAACTGCAATATTATTAATGTTGTAAATACATCAAGTTTTTATTTTGTTCCTAAGGCTTTCGGATATAATTTTGGAAGTGATCAATCTCTAGAAAGACTTTACGAAAATGCATACAATGAAAATATACAGGATTTCACCAATCATGTTTATGAAAACTTACATGCGGCAAGTTGTATAAATGAAGGTTAGTTTAGAAAATATTTTATTTAATGCAAAATTTATAAAAGAGGGCAGGGCATTTTACTTATCAGGCAACGAAGAAGGTTTAATTGGTTATCTTGAAAGAAGAATAGTCTTTGACTTAAAAAAAATTGATTATGATGATTGTAAATATTTAGAAAAAATTAGCCTATATAACGCCTCTAAAGAACTTTTTACAAATTCAAAAATAATTTTAGTTAAAGCTGGGGCTGTAGATGACGTTTCATATATTAAAAAAATAATCGACCATGGTGACGCTCTGATAATATCAACACAAAATCCAAGTAGGGAAAAAAATCTAAAAAAAACCTTTATTGAAAATAAAAGCTATATTTTTGTTGATTGTTATGAGTTAAATAGAGATTTAAAATCCAAAATTATAAATTACACTCTTCAAAAAGAAAATTTAGAAATTGATAAAGAAGTTTTCTGGTACCTTCTTGACAACTTAGATGACAAATATGTATTTCTAGAAAATAAATTGCTTCATTTAATTAATTTAAAAAAAGAAATTAACAATTTGACTTTAATTAAGAAAATAGTTAGTCCAAAATTTGATCAGAACGCACAAAAAGTTTTGTTTAATATTTTTTCTAATAATCAAAAACTTCTAAAAATATACAATTCTTCAATTCTTCAAATTTCAGACTTCTATATTTTTTTTAACAATATTAAGTTGTTTTTTAATATAATCATTGAAAGTCAAAGTGAGAATGATGCGCTTTCTAAGTTTCCCAGATATTTGTTTAGGGAAAAAAATGATTTCATAAAAATTTACAAAAATATTAATGATCACAAAAAATCATTAATCATAAAACTTTTTCAAAAAACTGAAATTCTTGTAAGAAAAAATAATTCTCAATACCATTCAATAGGAATGCGGCTTTTGTTTAATTTAAAAAAAACCATTACTTCTTAAGTCTTTTCATTATTTCATCAAGCTGATTGAGGTCTGAATAATACAAAGTTAAAGATCCTGAAGAACCGCCTTCATTGAAGTGGATTGATGTTTTCAAGCCTATTTTAGCAGATAGTTCTCTCTCTAAATCTAAAATATTTGCATCTTTACCCTTTTGTGTTTTTGATTTTTTAAATTTTGAAGTTTTGCGCTCAACATCTCTAACGCTTAACTTTTTATCTATTATGTTTTTAGCTATAGAAAGAGCGTCTGGCACACCAATTAAAGCCCTTGCGTGTCCCATTGACAGTTGACCTGAGATAATCATGTCTTGAATTTCTATATCCAGTTCAAGCAATCTCAACATGTTTGACACATGGCTTGCGCTTTTACCTATTTGTTTTGCCAATCCATCATTTGTAATTTTTTTTAGCTCTATAAGTTTTTTGTATGCTCCTGCCTCTTCTATAGCATTAAGATCTTCTCTTTGTATATTCTCAATCAATGCAGCCTCAAAAACAATATCATCTGGTAGGTCTTTAACTACACACTCTATTTCGTGCAGTCCTGCGAGCTGTGAGGCTCTCCATCTTCTTTCACCAGCTATAATTTCATACTTGTCTTTTTCTACAAATCTTACAATTATAGGCTGTAAAAGTCCCTGTGTTTTAATTGAAAGGGCTAATTGATTTATTTCCTTGTCATCAAAATTTTTTCTAGGCTGATTTTTGTTTGGATAGATTTGTGAGATATTCAGTTTATTGGCACTTTCGTTTGTATTTTTTGAAGAAGAAAGAAGCGCCCCCAATCCTTTTCCTAATTTTTTATTATCTTTATTCATATAACTGCTTTTGATTTATAATTAATTCTTTTGCAAGCTCAATATACGCTAAAGATCCAGAACAACTAACATCATATAAAAGAGCTGGCTTGCCGTGGCTAGGAGCCTCAGATACCTTAACATTTCTTGGAATGGTTGTTTTATAAACTTTTTTTCCAAAATGACTCCTAACATCTTTTTCAACAAGTCCGCTTAATGAATTTCTTTTGTCGGACATTGTTAATAAAATACCTTCAATATATAAATTTTTATTATAATTTTCTTTGATTAAATTAATTGTTGTTGTTAAAGAAGAGAGACCCTCGAGAGCAAAAAATTCTGATTGCAATGGAATTATTACTGAGTGAGAGGCCACCAGTGAATTTATTGTTAATAAACTTAACGTTGGGGGACAATCAATTATAATATACTCAAACCCTTGAATTTCAGAAATAATAGTCTTTATTCTAGACTCTCTATTATCAATATCTGCTAGCTCTACTTCAGATGCTGCCAGGTCAGTGTTTGCGGTTATTATTTTCAAATCTGGCACAATGGTATTTTTAATGCTTAATGCATCAAATTTATTTTTTGTAATAAGGTCATACAATGATGGTGATCTATCTTCATAATCAATTCCCATTCCTGTGCTTGCGTTTCCTTGGGGGTCGGCGTCAACTATTAAAACTTTCTTGTTTATTGCCGCTAAAGATGTTGCTAGATTTATTGCTGTTGTAGTTTTGCCAACCCCACCCTTTTGGTTTGTCACTGAAATAATTTTTGTCATTTTCTTTTAATATTTTTTATTTTAACAACAAATCCATCACCAGAGGTTTTTGTCTTATAGAGATTATAGTTAAAAAAAAATTTTTTTTTAGCTTCATTTATTTCGATATTAACACTTCTTCCTTTTAGAAAAACCATAGTTGTATTATTATTTGCAAAAAAAAGTGAATAATTAATTAGTTTAAACAATGGGGATAGGGCTCTTGCTACAATAAAGTCAGCAGTTATTTTTTTCATATCTTCAATTCTTGAATTTATTAATGTTGGTTTTATAGGGAGTAATGAAAGACAACTTTTTACAAATTCAATTTTTTTCTTCTTTGAATCAACCATAACTATATTGTTATATCCCATTATAGAAATTATAATTCCTGGAATTCCCGCTCCTGTTCCAAGATCAATTATTTTACTTTTTTTATTTTTAATAAATTGCGTAAGCTGTAAAGAGTCAGAAACATGTCTGTCCCACGCGTTAAAAAGAGTGGACCTTCCAACAAGATTTATCTGTGTGTTATTTTTTTTTAAATGTTTTAAGTACCTGTCTATTAAAATCACTTTATCTTTTTTAATATCATACAATTTTATAATCTCGTTTTTTGTCAAGTTTGAGCCATTTTGTTTTTATTATTTTTTTTTATGTGCCTTAATAGAGCAATTATGGCTGCGGGGGTGACTCCGGAAATTCTTGATGCGGCACCCAGGGTGGGGGGTTGTATTTTAGTAAGCTTTTCAACAACCTCGTTAGACAAGCTACCTATTTTTTTATAGTTTGTAATTTTTGGTATTTTTAAGTTTTCATCTTTTTTTAAATCTTTTATATCTGATCTTTGCCTATTAAGATAGCCGGCATAACGTGCCTCAATCAAAATTTGTTCTCTAGTTTCTTTATCTAAACATTCTATTTCTGGCCAAACCTTTTCTAGTTTTGAAAAATTTATGTTTGAAAAAGCTAGTAACTCTATAATAGACCTTTTTCTGCCATCGTGATTAATTTTAATTCCTTTGTTTGAAAGTTGATTTGGGCTTGCTATCAATTTTGCAGCTAATTCAAAACCTTTGCCAATTTTTTCTTTTTTTTCTAAAAATAGATTTTTTCTCTTATCAGAAACACAGCCGATCTTTATGCCCATCGGCGTTAAACGTTGATCTGCGTTGTCTGATCTAAGTAAAAGTCTGTGCTCAGATCTAGAAGTAAACATTCTATAAGGTTCCTTGGTTCCCTTTAAGACCAAGTCATCTATCAAGACCCCTATGTAACCATCTGATCGACCAATAACAAACTCATTGTTGGTTTTGTGTTTAAGTGCTGCATTTATTCCAGCAACAATGCCTTGGGCTGCTGCCTCTTCATATCCTGTGGTTCCATTTATTTGACCAGCAAAAAAAAGATTTTTAACTTTTTTTGTTTCAAGTGTGTGATTGAGCTCTTGTGGGTTAACAAAATCATATTCAATTGCATAAGCGGGTTGTGTTATTATTGAGTTTTCTAAACCTTTAATTGACCTAACAAACTCTTCTTGTACCTTAAGTGGTAGAGATGATGATATTCCATTTGGGTATATTATTTCACTATTAAGGCCCTCTGGTTCTAAAAATATTTGGTGGGAGTTTTTATTAGGAAATTTGGATATTTTATCCTCTATTGAAGGACAGTACCTTGCCCCCATTGATTTTATAAGACCTGAATACATGGGGGACAAATGTATGTTTTTTGAAATAATTTTATGTGTTTTTTTATTGGTGTGCGTTATAAAGCAAGAAATTTGTTTAGTGTGGATATCTTTGTTGATAAATGAGAATGGTATTGGGTTTTGATCAGGTAGTTGCTCTTCTAAATTATTGAAATTTATAGATTTTTTTAAAATTCTTGGTGGTGTTCCTGTCTTTAGTCTGCCTATTGAAAACTTTAATCTTTCAATTGTTTTGGCAAGATTAATGGAAGGTTTGTCACCAACCCTTCCCGCTGATTTAGATGTTTTTCCAACACGAATTTTTCCTCTTAAAAAGGTCCCCGTTGTTAATACTAGTGTCTTGCACTTAATTGTTCTACCATCTTGTAAAACAACTCCTTGTACCTCATTATTTTTAACATGAATATTTTCAACAGAGTTTTCAATAACTGTAAGGTTTTTTTGATTTTTTATTAAATTAGATATAGCTTTCTTATAAAGATCTCTGTCAGCCTGGGCTCTTGGACCCCTTACTGCCTCACCCCTGCTTGTATTAAGCATTCTAAATTGTATGCCGGCTTCATCAATAGCCCTAGCCATAATCCCATCAAGTGCGTCAATCTCCCTAACCAAGTGTCCCTTTCCAAGCCCACCAATGGCAGGATTACATGACATTTCACCAATTTTATCGACTTTATGGGTAATTAGAGCGGTTATTGCGCCAATTCTTGCAGAAGCACATGCTGATTCAACACCCGCATGACCACCTCCGATAACAACAACATCATATAATCTATTTATCATTTCACGTGAAATCACTTTCCTATACAAAAATCAGCAAATATTATATCTAATATTTTTTCAATATCAAACTTTTCATATATTTGTGTGTTTTCTTTTAATGCCGCTCTAATATCTTCTGCTATTTTATCAGGACTGCTTTTAAAATTTATAGATTCCAGTATTTTTAAACAGTTAGTAATTTTTTCAATATGTCTTTCACGTGAAAATATTGGTATTTTTTCTGCATCTGTAATGGTCAGTCTTTTTTTTATATTTTGTATAAGTTTTTTTATGCCATGTCCATTTTTTGAAGAAATATCAATAATTTCTTTATCTAAAACTTTCTTTTTTCTTATGTCGAACTTAGATCTCACAAAAATTTTATTGTTGATTTTTGAATATTTAGATTTTTCAACACTGTTTAAAAACACCAAGTTAATATCAGAAATTAAGGTTGTTTTGTGGGCCTTTTCAATTCCAATTTTTTCAATAATATTCTTGTGCTTTCTGATACCGGCAGTATCAATAAATCTAAACTTATAACCGTCTATGTCAATTTGAATCTCTAGTGAATCCGTTGTTGTGCCAGGTATACTTGTAACTATTGCAACCTCTCTTTGAGAAATATAATTGATAAAGGACGACTTTCCGGTATTAGGTTTACCAATAACCGACACTAAAAAACCTTCTCTTAGAGGCTTTGCAATCTTTGATCTCAGTAGGCTCTTTTTTATTATTCTTATTATGTTCTTGTTTTGTTCCTTAATATTAGACAACGTATTATCAGGGAGCTCCTCATCTGAAAAATCAATTAAAGCCTCTGTGTCTGCTAATAATTTCATTACTTTTTTATTTAACTCTTTAGAAAATGATGAGGTGTGCCCGTCGACATTGTTCAAAGCTAAGATTCTTTGTTTTTCAGTTTCAGCATTTACTATATCTGAAACACCCTCCGCCTGCGTTAAATCAATTTTGTTGTTTTGCAACGATCTTTTTGTAAATTCACCAGGCTCAGCTTCTCTTAGTCCGCTTTTATTTAGAATATCTGATATTTTGTTAATTATTGCTAAACCGCCGTGACACGATATTTCTACCATGTCTTCACCCGTATATGTCTTTGGTTTTTTAAAAAAAGTTGTTAGAGTTTTGTCTATTTTTTCGTTGTTTTCATCTACTAAGTAATTAATTTTAGCGGTGTTTGCTTTCCATTTTTTGTTTGAAGATATTTTTGTGATAATTTTGTGAGAACCCTTTCCTGAAATTCTAAACACAGCTATTGCAGACCTTGTTTTGGAAGTTGCCAGGGCATAGATAGGGTTCTTTTCTCTAATCATAGTTTGAGCAATTAAACTTTTAGTTTTAATAAGTCTAGTTATTAAGTTTGTTTAAAAATTCTTTATTAATAGTTTTTTAACTTTAAAAAAATAATATAGTTTAGGGTTGTGGAAAAAAACCTTAAAGAAAAATCTTTTAAACTTGTTTATTGGGTTACGCTCCTGTTACTAACTTGGGACACCCTAGACACAATTTATCGATTTTTTTTTGTTGGCTACTTGGGTGGTGGATCAGCTTTTCCTGGGGTTGATTCTATTATAAAACCAACTTCATTAGATTTGATTGTGTTTGTATTTGCTCAGACTTTTATTATTTATGGAATTTATTTATTGTATAATTTAAAAAAAACAGGGGGTTATTGGTTTTTGGGTTCTCAGTTTGTTTATTTAATTTATACATCTTTTTTTGGGCCTATAGCAGCTATTGGTTTTTTAAATATTTTGACACCAATAATGTTGTTTTTTTCTTTATATTTTCTACTAACAATATTTGTTCCTTGGTATTATTCTGAAAAGTTTAATTAACTTTTTGTCCCCATGCTTTGAAAAAAATCATTATTGGTTTTTGTATTTTTCATCTTATCCAATAAAAAATCCATAGCTTCAGTGGTTCCCATTGGCGCTAATATTTTTCTTAATATAAATATTTTACCTAATTCATCTTTGTCTAATAAAAGCTCTTCTTTTCTTGTACCTGATTTACCAATATCAAATGCTGGAAACGTCCTTTTTTGACTTAGTTTTCTATCTAATACAATTTCACTATTTCCTGTACCTTTAAATTCTTCAAAAATAACTTCATCCATTCTGCTCCCTGTATCAATCAAAGCTGTTGCTATTATAGTCAAAGATCCGCCTTTCTCAACATTTCTAGCCGCACCAAAAAACCTTTTAGGTCTCTGGAGCGCGTTTGCATCTACGCCACCTGTTAAAACTTTTCCACTTGATGGTACTACAGTATTGTATGCTCTTCCCAATCTCGTTAATGAATCTAAAAGAATAACAACGTTGTTTTTATATTCAACCAATCTTTTTGCTTTTTCAATAACCATTTCTGCAACCTGAACATGTCTAGAAGCTGGTTCGTCAAAGGTTGAGCTAACAACCTCGCCCTTAACTGATCTTTGCATATCTGTTACTTCTTCAGGTCTCTCATCTATAAGTAAAACTATTAATTTTGTATCAGGACTATTTGCTGTTATTGCATTTGCAATTTTTTGCATTATGATAGTTTTACCAGTAAACGGTTGTGCAACTATAAGTTGTCTTTGCCCTTTGCCAAGCGGTGCAATTATATCTGCTATTCTCTCTGTCAAATCCGGTGTTGGTTTTTCTTGTTCCAGTTTAAATCTAGAATCGGGGTATAGAGGGGTCAAATCTTCAAAATTAACTCTGTTTTTAACCAGGTCCGTTTTTTCATTATTTATTGTGTTTATTTTGATTATTGCAAAATATCTCTCACCATGTTTTGGTGCTCTAATTTCACCTTCAACACTATCTCCTGTTCTTAAACTGAATTTTTTAATTTGCGATGGTGAAACATAAATATCATCAGGTCCAGGTAAATAATTAGACTCGGGAGATCTTAAAAAACCAAAACCATCTTGCATTATCTCTATAACACCTAAACCAGTAATTACCTCTCCATCTGTTGCTATTTTTTTTAGAATAGCAAACATTAAATCTTGTTTTCTTAAAGCAGAAGGGTTTTCAATTTCTAGCTCATCTGCTTGTTTTAATAATTCTTCAGGATTTTTATTTTTTAGATCTTGCAAGTTCATTTTTTTTTTGGGGTTTTGTTAGAAATGAGGTTTATGTTTACAAAATATGGTTATTAATGTCAAAATAATATTATTTATTTTTTTTAATATATGTAGTTGTAGTTGTGGGCTTTATTACCTTAATTTAATAAAATTAACGCTTTATATAAGCATTTTTTAACATTGAATAAATCTTGTTACGAAATACACAGGCATTTTATAACTTATTAATATTATGATTTTATTAATTTATTTATTATAAGACATATGTAAGTAACCTGTGATTTTATCATAATATCTATTTATAAACATGCTGTTTATTAAAAAATAAAAAAATAAAACCCTGTGTGTTTCTTTGAATAAATAAAAGCAAATTGAAAAAAAAAAATAAAATCTATGAATAATGTTTATAAGTATACTTTTTATTAACATGTTTTTGAACAAGCCTTTTATTTTAGCCAGCTCCAGCAAGTCTAGGTTTAACATTTTAAAAAAATCCGGGATACCCTTCTCTGTTGTAAAGCCTAAGTGTAATGAGGATTATATCAAAGCAAAACTAAAAAAAATTAATACAAAACCAAAGAATATAGCTAAGGCTCTCTCCTTAGAAAAAGCAATGAGCGTCAGCTGTTTGAAAAAAAATTATTTAGTTGTGGGTTGTGATACTGTTATAGTTTTTGAAAACAAACTGATTGATAAAGCAAAAACAGTAGAGGAGGCAAAAAAAAAACTTATCAAACTTTCTGGAAAAGATCACAAGATCATCTCAGCAGTAACTGTATGTCTTAACAGTAAAAGCGTATGGTCACACCAGGAGTCAACAACGATAACGATGAAAAAACTAAACCCAAAACAAATAAACAATTACTTGAAAAGAGCCGGCAAACAAATTTTAAGTTCTGTGGGGTGTTATCAAATTGAAAATATGGGTCCGCAAATAATCAAGAACATAAAGGGGGATTTTTTTAATGTTATGGGGCTACCCCTTTTTTCACTATTAGATTATATAGAGAGCAAAAAATGAAAAGATATTACGTGGTCGGAGACAACACATCAAACAGTCTTTCCCCACTTATATTCAATTACTGGTTTAAAAAATATAAAATTAATGCAAAATATTCTTTTGTAGAAATTAAGCCGCCAAACTTTGATAAAAAAATTAAAGAATTATTTCAAAATAAACAAGTTGGAGGCCTAAACATAACCAACCCCTACAAAAAAAAAATAATAAAACACCTTGATGACCTTGACAAACAGGCGACAGAAATAAATGCAGTAAACTGTGTTTTGTTTGGAAAAATTAAAAGAGGCACCAACACCGATTGGTTGGGATACCAAGAATCATTATCTAAGAACAACATTAACAAAAAAAGCAGTATAATTATTTTGGGATACGGGGGAGCCGCCCAAGCAATCTATTACTCTTTTATTCTTAGGGGTTATAAAAATATCAACGTTTTTAACAGGACTAAAAAATTAATAGAAACCAAAGGGGGTCAAGTTTTTACCCAAAAATACAAAGACTGTGATAAATATTTTAAAAACTGTAATTTAATCATAAACACCACACCACTAAACCCCCTGTCTGAAAATCAATGTAACATGGTTAACAAAAAAACAATTATTAGCGACATTGTATACAGACCACAAAACACAGTTTTCCTAGAAAATTTTCATACAAACAAAAAAGTTTATGGGATATCAATGCTAATTAACCAAGCAATATACTGTTTTGAGTATTGGTTTGGGTTTAGACCCAAGGTAGACACAGCACTAAAAAAAAATCTACTAGAGATAATTAAATGACTTTTGTTGTTGGAATAACTGGGGGTATCGGATCTGGGAAATCTACACTTTGCGAACATTTGATAAAAAAAGGCTATGTGGTTCATGACTCTGATAAAGAGGTGTCAAGCCTTTATCTTAAACCCACACACAAATTTATTAAATATTTAAAAATGATTGGATTAGAGAAATGTTTTAGTGGCGAAAAAATAATTAAAAAAAAAATATCAAAATATTTTTTTTCAAACAAAGAAATAAGAAAAAATCTTGAAAAATATATCCACAATGAGCTAGCTATAAAAAGAAAAAAATTTATATTACAAAATAAAAGAACCAAAACGAAAATTATTTTTATGGACGTACCCCTGTTGTTTGAAAAAAAATTAGATTCAAGTTTTGATGAAATAATATGTGTTATTTCAAGTAAGTCTAAAAGACTAACAAGACTTAAAAAAAACAAAAAAATATCTAGATTTTATTTTAATGAAATTATAAAACTACAAACAACTGACAAAATAAGAAAAAAAAGGGCAGATCTTATAATTTTAAACAATCTTTCAAAAAAAGATTTAATAAAGAAGGTTGACAAATATCTTAAAGAAAAAACACAATGAGAGAAGTGGTAATAGACACTGAGACAACAGGATTAAATCACAAAGAAGGTGACAGAATAACCGAGGTGGGTTGTGTTGAGTTAATTAATCATATAGCAACAAAAAATACATTACAGTTTTACTGCAAGGTCGATAAGCAAATTTCAGAAAGTGCATCAAAAATTTCTGGAATTACTAACAAATTTCTAAAAGATAAAAAAACTTTCGAAGAAAACCATACCAATTTTTTAAACTTTATTAAAAACGATACGCTTATTATTCATAATGCAAGCTTTGATTTAGGATTTATAAACAATGAGCTTAAATTAATTGGAAAGGCCCCTATAAAAAATAATATTGTTGATACTGTTGAGCTAGCAAGAAAAACTCTTAACACCAGAATAGCAAACCTTGATTATCTTTGTAGATATTTCAATATAGATTTAACAGAAAGGGGCACGCACAGCGCCCTTTTAGACTCAAAATTATTAGCTGATGTATATTTAGAATTAAGAGGGGGTAAGCAGTTTTCAATGAATCTTTCATATAGTCAAAATATACAGCAAGACAGCCCAAGTTTAGAAAAAAATACCAAAAATCAAACAAAAAAAATTCAAATATCCAAAGAAGACATTCTTGATCACAAGAAAATGACAAAAAGCATAAAAGACCCTTTGTGGAAAAAATTTAACTATTAAAATTAAAAAAAAAAACTATATAAAACTTATGGTTTATGGAGACCTTCAGTTTTTTGATATTATTATATTTGCGGGTATTGCTGCTTTTTTAATATTTAGACTGAGAAATGTGCTAGGCAAAAGAACTGGACATGAAAAAAGTATTTCTGAGGAACAAAGCCAACAAAGTAACAAAGATACCAATATAAAAAAAGTTCCCCAACTAAAAGAAAATGAACAAAAATTTGAAAAAATATATTCTGAAGTTGATCAATTTGATCACAAAACTTTTCTAGACGGAGCTAAAAAGGCTTTTGAGATCATTATCACCTCTTTTAACAATGGAGATAAAAAAACACTAAAACCACTTGTTTCTAAAAATGTTTACGATGCTTTTGAGTCAGCAATTGATAAGAAACTAAACAACCCAAATTCGCAATTTTACTCTCTTGTTGTTGATGGTGTACAAGATGCAAACATAAGCCAGGAAAAAATAACTATTTCTGTAAATTTTATTAGCGAACAAATTATAAACAATGACGAAGGCTCGATTATCAAAAAAAAGGATACGTGGACTTTTGAAAAACATATATCTTCAAAAAGCCCAATTTGGATTTTATCAGCTACATAAAATTGAAATATATTAATTTAAAAAAAAGAATAAAAACAAATGAAGGTTTTTCCGCCAGGCCTTATAAAGACCAGCTAGGCTATTATACTATTGGCTATGGTCATTTAATAAAAAAAAATGAATCCACTTATTTAAAAAAAAACTTTACAAAAAAACATTTTGAACATCTTTTTGAGAAAGACTTTTGCTTGGCTGTAAACTTTTATAAAAAGTTTTTTTGTAGTAATAGTTTTAAAAAAAATGAAAGAGAGCTTTTAATTGAAATGATTTTTCAAATAGGGGGACCGGGAGTACTAAAGTTTAAGAAAATGATAAACAACATAAAAAATAATAAAAAATATATGGCTGCATTAGAAATGAAGAAAAGTATTTGGTATAAACAAACCCCTGCGAGAGTTGAGAATTTAATTAAATATTTTTTATATTCATGACATCAGAAGAAGATATTTTTTTAGAAAAAATGAAGGGTGTGGTTAGATTAAAAGATAATAATAAAATAAAAAAAAATACCAAAAAAACAAATTTAAAAAATATTTTAAAAAATAAAAAAATAACAAAAACAATAAAACCCAATAATAAAGAACCAGTTTTAAATAAGAAAGAATATACACAACAAAAAACAAACATAAACAAAGCCCTAAAAAGAGGTGATATAATTATAGACAAAAGAGTTGATTTACACGGACGCTCAGTTCAGGAAGCAGAGCAAACTTTTTACAATATAATAATTGACTCATATAAAAAAAACCTAAGATGTATTTTATTTATAACAGGAAAGGGGCTTCACAATAAAGAAAACGACAAAGAGTTATCAGAAATAAAAACACCAAAGCTCTTCTATGGAAAGATAAAAGCAGCTGTTAATGATTGGGCTACAAGCCCCAAAATGTCAAAATATATTTTAACAACCGAGAGAGCAAACCCACAAAATGGTGGGGATGGGGCAGTTTTTATTTATCTTAGAAAACAAAAACCTTAAACTTTATAAATGCTGAACAAGTTACCCTTAAAATATATTTCAATTTTATTAGGAAAAAATGAATTTTTGTTATTATAAAATATTATTTTTTCCAAATCATTTCTTTTGTGGTCGGCCCATATATTTATGTAGTTTTCAATATATATAGTTTTTACATTGTCTTTTTCCAAGCTTTTCATGGTCGACATTTTATAAATCCTTCTACCATCAATTGTGTCTGAAGATAGTTTATTGTTTAAGATATTTATAAAAGAGGTAAGTGGATCAAAAAAATTTTTTAATTTAAATATATCTATTCTTTGTTTTTCACTTTCTCTCGGTTGTTGCTCTAATGCAAACACTTTATTTTTTATAAAGGTGATTTTAACCTCCTTTTCTTTTTTTTTAGTTTTCCAAAAGTGAGAATAAGACTCAGGTATAAAAAAATTATTTTCAATTTTTCCATTAGAGAAATATCTGCCCTCAAATTTATATATTGAAGATAGTAGACCTTTACTTTTTAATAATAAACTGTTCTCATATTTTTTATTGTCAGCTTTTATCTCCCAAACAAGTTCACCAATTTTGACACCTTTTGTGATAACATTATAATTAGATATAAGTGTTTCAGCAACAACCCTGTAGGGCGCCACAAATAAAACAAAAAATAAAAAACAACTAAAATAAAACTTCATATATTTTTACCTGTTCTGATGTAAATTTTTTATCTAAAGTTTGTATTAGATTTATTTTGTAGTCACCTAACATATAATCAATATTTTGAGGAGAGCCAATTAAGATAAAGTTTTTATTGAAATCTTTTTTTAATCGAGAACTAATTTGAAAGTGGTTTGTTATTGTTTCACCTAGACGATAAGGCATATATATTTTTACAGGATCGTCCTTAAGTATATAAGAAATACTTGAGAACAACATTCTGTCACTAATAACAATATTTTTATCTTTTGAGATAGACAAAACATCTAAAGCAAATTTGTTTATACCACTTATTCTATCAAATATCTTTAGTGGAAAGCTGGCCGCCACTGCATAAAAGAAAAAACAACTAATTAAAAAATTAAACATAAAATTTATATTTATTATTAAGCTTTTATGTTTTTTTAGAGATCTATAAAAAACAATAATTAATGATAAGAGAGCAGGGGCAGCCCAATTAGCATTGGCCCTAACCAAAACACTCTCAACGAAAACAATCACCATGATTGGGATTGAAAAGCTTAGCAAAAAAACATTCTGAAAATCTATTTTAATTTTTTTAATATTTAAAATAAAGCCAAAAAACAAAACAGGGCCCATTATTAATATTTGTGTTAACAAAAAAACTAAACCTCTAAAAATGTTTATTTTATAATTTTCTAAATTTGCATTTGAAGAAGTGTGTGAAAAGGTAACCCAATCATTTTGATAGTTCCATAATAAATTTGGTAAAATTATGATAGCCAATATGAGAATAAACAAAAAAACTCCAAAAAAATTATTATAAAAAGAGTCTCTTGTTTTTTTATCTAAAAAAAATAGCACAGCTAAACATATTAAAAAATATATAGCTGCGTATTTTGATAATAACGCAAGACCAAACCACAATCCCAAAATAACAAAATTTATATTTTTTGGATTTGATCTTATGTTTAACAACATAATCATCATAAGAACCCAAAAAAACAAAAGCATTACATCTGTCGAGATTACAAATGATGAAAAACTAACCGCTGGAACAATAAAAAAAATTATAGAACAAGAAAAAGAATCAAATTTATCTAAACCCAGTCTTTTGCAGAGGGTATAAAAGAAATAAGTAGTAATACAATAAATAAGAATTGGAAATCCTTTAAGTGAGGCAAACCCATTCCCAAATATTTCGGTGAAAACCCTAATACTCCATGCAAGTAATGGGGGTTTAGAAAAGTAACCAAACTCTAAAGATCTAGACCAAAGCCAGTATTGAGCCTCGTCTCCAAAGAGGTCAAAATTGGTAAAATTGGCTGCAATAATTTTTAATATAATTAACCCAACTATAAGAATAAAAAAAAACCTATTTGTCATATTGTTTATAATACAAGAAACCCAAAAACATAGTGGCTACAGTTACCACTAAGTATGAAAAAATTACGTCACTAAAAAAATGACCACCTTCTGCAATTCTAATAAAACCAAGTAATGAGCCCAATAAAACAGATAAATAGATATAAATTATTTTTTTAGTTATGAAGTATAAGACTATTATTGAAAATCCTACTGAAGCATCACCAGAAACAAAAGAACAATTTGTATAACAGCTGTAACTTAATTTATACCATGGAGTAAAAATTCCCTCCCCCCCTAACTGTAAAATATCATTGGGTCTTGCGCGACCCCAAAAATCTTTTAATAAAAAATTAACAACCCCCACAAGAGAAAACAACATGGCCACCCATATAAAAGCTATATCTTTTAAAGAAAAAACATATTTAAAAAAAATTTTTTTAACCAGATTTTGTTTAGATAGCATGGGTAAAAAAAGTATATAAATTAGTATTAAAGGCATTAAAAACTTTCTAAAAATTGTAGTAATTAAAAAATAGCTTTGTAATAAGAACTGCCTGTCTCCAAAATAAAACAAACTACTTATATATAAATCAATTGTGGGCCCAATAGTTAGCAACAAGGCAATTAAACTAAATATAATAATAAAATAAATATTTAAACTTAATCTATCATTTGTTATTGAGCGTAGTTTTAAAAATGAAAAATTTTTTTGAAAAAAAAAGTTTAGAGTTTTGTAAACAATAATAGAAACCAAAATACCCCCAACTATATCTGTTACAAAATGAGCCCCAACCACCACTCTACTTATTGCAACCAAGATACCAAAAGAATAAAAAAAATATTTTAATCTTGGCAACAAAGCACCACACAATAAACACACTATAAATATAGTTGAGGCATGACCAGAGGGAAAGGAATGAAAATCTGAGTTAAGGGTGAAAAAATTAAACTCCAAAACTTCAAAAGAGTTTGTGTGATTGGGTCTAGGCCTACCAACAAGATGTTTTATTAATTGAATTACTATTCCTGTTGCTGCCAAATAAACAATTCCAGACAATGAAAAATTTTTAATATACTGAAACAAACTGTTATTTAACAAATTTGTTTTTTTAAAAAAAAGTGAAAAAAACAAAAGAGCAAAAAAAATAGAAAAAAACCACAGCGAATCCCCAAGCTCAGTAATTTTAACAAAAAACTCTATAATATAATCTTTATTATAATCACTATATAAGGAGTGAAAAAGATCATTTATGTTGTTGTCAAACTTATAAGAAACAAAAATATTTATTGTGATTAGAGCAAAAACAAAAAGTTCCAATCTAATATTTTTAATCATAAACATTGGTTAGGTAATGATTAATATAAAATCAATGCTTAAAGTATAAATTTAGATAGGTCCTGACTTTTAATTAACTCACCCAGGTTTGTTTTTACAAAATTTTGATCAATAGTTATTTTTTTTGGACCTATGTCTGAGGCACTAAAACTAACTTCTTCAAGCAATTTTTCCATAATAGTGTGCAGTCTTCTGGCCCCTATATTCTCAACATTCTGATTAATTTCTGTTGCTAGTGTTGCGATTGAGTCAATGCCAGATTCCTTAAAATCTAAATCAACTTTTTCGGTCCCAAGTAAGCCAACATACTGTTTTATTAGGCTGTGCTGAGTTTCTGTTAGTATAAGTTTAAAATCATTTTTGCTAAGACTGTCTAACTCCACTCTAATTGGTAGTCTCCCTTGAAGTTCGGGAAGCATATCAGATGGTTTGGATAAGTGAAATGCTCCAGAGGCTATAAATAATATATAATCTGTTTTAACAACCCCATGTTTTGTGTTTACTGCTGTTCCTTCAATTAAAGGTAGCAAATCTCTCTGAACACCTTCTCTAGATACATCCGCACCACTTTTTTCACTTCTAGAAGTTATTTTATCAATTTCATCAATAAAAACTATTCCATTTTGTTCAACATCATCAAGCGCCCTAGATGTTATTTTATCTTGATCTAATAGTTTATCTGTTTCTTCATTTAGTAAATAACTGTGAGAATCTTTTACAGACATTTTTTTCATTTTTTTTTGTTTACCAAAACCTTTTCCAAAAACATCACCAAGATTTATCATTCCCATTTGAGAACCAGGCATTCCTGGAATGTCCATGGTTGGTAAATTTAATGAAGAATTTGACGAAACTGGTATTTCCACCTCTTTGTCATTTAATTCACCGCTTCTTAGTTTTTGTCTAAAATTATCTCTTGTTGACGATCCAGCAGTTTTAGAAACCAATATATCTAAAATTTTTTCCTCAGCATTTTTTTCTGCTTTTGCTTTTACTTCATCACCCATTTTGATCTTAGTTTTAGTAATGCTTATTTCAACAAGATCACGTATTATTTGCTCAACATCTCTACCAACATAACCTACCTCTGTAAATTTTGTAGCCTCAACCTTAATGAATGGAGCATTGGCCAGTTTGGCTAACCTTCTTGAAATTTCTGTTTTGCCACAACCGGTTGGACCTACCATTAAAATGTTTTTAGGAACAATTTCATCCTTTAAACTTTCTTCCAATTGTTTTCTCCGCCATCTGTTTCTCAAAGCAACAGCAACCGATCTCTTGGCATTTTTTTGACCAATAATAAACTTATCCAGCTCCGATACAATTTCTCTTGGACTAAAACTAGATTCCATTAAATTTCTATAGTTTCAGATATGATATTATGATTTGTATAAATACAAATATCAGCCGCAATATTTAGAGATTCTTCTGCAATTTCTTTAGCATTCATAGAGGTATTTTTTATCAATGCTTTTGCAGCACTATTAGCATATGGTCCGCCTGAGCCTATAGCAAGAATACCATCATCTGATTCAATTACATCACCAGTTCCAGATAATAAAAGACTAACATCTTTATCAGCGACAATCATCATTGCTTCTAGTCTTCTAAGATATCTATCCGTTCTCCAATCTTTAGCAAGCTCGACACAAGCTCTTTTTAACTGGTTTTTATATTGTTCTAATTTCCCCTCTAATCTTTCAAAAAGCGCAAATGCATCTGCTGTAGAACCAGCAAAACCTGATATAACTAAATTATCTGATCCTAATCTTCTTATTTTTTTTACATTAGCTTTCATCACCGTGTTTCCAAAGCTTGCTTGTCCATCACCTGCAATAACTACCAGGTTGTCTTTTCTAATTCCGATAATAGTGGTTGATTTAATTAAGTTTTTTACCATATTTTTATATATATTTTAAAATGGCTACTTTATTGTTTTTATCAAGGGGATTTACCTAGAATAAATTCAAATTCGCTGGTATTAGGCAGTTTATGCGAAAAGGCAATATTCAAAGGAATACCAAAGAAACGAATATATCTTGTTCAATCAATCTAGATGGTGAGGGAAAATCTAATATTTCTACTGGTGTAGGTTTTTTTGATCACATGCTTGAACTATTAACACATCATAGTCTCATAGATTTAGACTTGATAGTCAAAGGAGATACACATGTTGATTTTCATCATACTGTAGAAGATGCGGCCTTTTGTATAGCTAAAACAATATTAGAAGCGTTAGGAAACAAAAGAGGCATATTTAGATATGGTTTTTCATACATTCCAATGGATGACTGCCTATCAAGATGTGTGATTGATTTTTCTGGAAGGTCTGAGCTTTATTGGAAGGTTGAGCTTGGTTTAGAAAAAATTGGTGAAATGGATACTGAATTATTCCTTGAATTTTTTAAAACCTTTGCCAATGAAGCGAAGTGCAATCTACACATTGAATGTTTGTATGGAAAAAACAATCATCACATAATTGAGTCCTGTTTTAAGGCTTTTGCAAAAAGCATAAGAATGGCCATCACAATTGATCAAAGGGCAAAAAACATAATACCCTCATCAAAAGGAACTTTATAATTTGAATGGATAAAAAAATTACCATAGTAGATTATGGTTTGGGCAATATTTTGTCTGCAAAACAATCATTTTTAAGAATAATAAATGAAAACAATATTCATGGAAGTGTGCATGTTACCAATTCTCCAGAATCAATTGTAAATGCCACACACGTTGTTCTACCGGGTCAAGGAGCTTTTAAATCTTGTATTGATGGTTTAAAAAAAATAGATGGGATGGTTGATGAGTTACATAATTTTGCGCTTAATAAAAAAAAACCATTTTTAGGTATATGTGTTGGTATGCAGCTTTTGGCTAATGAAAGTGAAGAAAATGGACTTCACAAAGGCCTAGGTTGGATTAGGGGAAAAATTAAAAAACTTCCATCCAAAAATAAAAAACTTCCACATATGGGCTGGAACACCGTTAAGATAAAAAAAAACAATAATTCTGAAATTAAAATCCCTGAAGAAGACTTTTATTTTGTGCACAGTTATTATTTTAAATGTAAGCATGAAAAAAATGTTTTGGCGGAAACCGACTATGGAATAAATTTTTCTTCTATTGTCTATAAAGAAAATATATATGGCGTACAATTCCATCCTGAGAAAAGCTCAAATCAAGGATTAAAATTTATTAAAGATTTTATAAGTTTATGAACACACAAGTAAAAGAAAACTTTGAAATAAGGGTTGAGAATTTAAAAAAAATTAATGATTTAGATTTAGCAGATCTTTGTAACATAACAGAACAAGCCATTAAGGCTGGCGGAGGCTTTGGGTGGTTAACAGTTCCCAAAAGAGACAATTTAAAAAAATATTGGCAGGGATTGGTTTTAATAAATACAAACATTTTGTTAGTTGGTAGATTAAATGGTGTTATCGCAGGGGCCCTTCAAATTTCATTCAAGGACAGCAATAACGAAGCACAAAAAAATATTGCGAAAATTCGTTCTCATTTTGTGGCACCTTGGGCCAGGGGCTACGGCCTTGCCAAATCTATGATAGATAATTCTTTTAATATTTCTAAGGAAAATAATGCTAAGTGTATTCAATTGGACATTCGAGAAACACAAGAAGCAGCCATACAACTTTTTAAAACCAAGGGCTTTATTAAATGGGGGGAAAACCCTTATTATGCTTATATAAATGGAAGCTTTATTAAAGGTTTTTATTATTATAAAAAGTTATAGTGAAACTCTTTCCAGCAATAGATCTTAAAGATAATAAATGTGTTAGGCTGTCTAGGGGTAAAGATGAGTCCTCTGTAGTGTTTAATGAAAACCCAGTAGATCAGGCAATATATTTTGAACAACAAGGATGTAAAAGACTGCATCTTGTTGATCTTGATTCTGCTTTTGGAAGATTAAATATAAATTCAAAAACAATAAAAGAAATAAGAAAGGCGATTAGCATTCCAATTCAGATGGGTGGAGGAATCAGAAGCAAAGATTATGCTAATTCATTATTTAACTTATATATTGATTATTTAATAATTGGTTCTTACTCTATTACAAATGTAAATGATGTTCTTGATTTAGCAAAAAGCTTTTCTAATAGAGTTTATGTTGCTTTAGATATTTTAAATCATAAACTGATGATACGTGGGTGGAGGGATGAGGCTAAAATTAAAACTGATGATTTATTAAAAAAATATAACCCTTCTAATATTAGAGGTTACGTATTAACAGATATAAATAATGATGGGATGCTTAATGGTTTAGATATTGATTTGATTAATTATTATCAAAATCTTACAAATAAAAATCTTGTAGTTGGTGGAGGGCTGACATCTTACATTGATTTAAAAAAATTAAATAAATTATCCAAAAAAAATTTGGAGGGGGTTATAGCTGGGAAATCTTTTTATATTGGAAATATAGATTTAAAGCACGCTCAAAAAATATTAGATAAAAATGCTTAAAAAAAGAATAATACCCTGTCTTGATGTAAAGGACGGAAGGGTGGTAAAGGGAATAAATTTTATAGATCTAATAGATGCAGGAGATCCTGTAGAACAAGCAAAATATTACTCAGAAAATGGAGCAGATGAAATATGTTTTTTAGATATAAATGCATCACTAGAAAACAGATCAACAATGCTAGATATTGTTGAAAAAACAGCTTCTAAAGTTTTTATTCCCTTAACTGTTGGAGGGGGCATAAGTTCAATAGAAAATATTAGATCTTTACTTAAAGCCGGTGCTGATAAAGTTTCAATAAATTCTTCAGCTATAAAAGATCCCAATCTTATTAAAGAGGCAACTTCTCATTTTGGGAGTCAATGTATTGTTCTCGCTATAGATGTTAAAAAAAATAAAAACCATTGGAATGTATTTTCTCATGGTGGCACTATTAACACCAATTTAAATGCTATTGATTGGGTAAAACAAGTGGAATTATTAGGTGCTGGAGAAATTTTATTAACCTCTATGGATCGAGATGGAACAAAAACTGGTTTTGATTTAGATATATTAAAATTAGTTACTGATTCTGTTAATATACCTGTAATTGCAAGTGGTGGGGTTGGCTCTTTACAACATTTTTATGAGGGTATTGTTCATGGTGGAGCAAGCGCATTGTTAGCAGCTTCTGTATTCCATTTTAATAAATTTAGTATAATTGAGGTTAAAAAATATTTATCAGAAAAAAATATTAATATTAGGATATAATATGGAAGATGAATTTAAATTATTATTTAAAACTGTTTCAAACAGAATAAAACAAGATAAATCAAAATCATATACAAAAAAACTTATAAAAGAAGGACCAAAAAAAATTTCTCAAAAATTAGGTGAAGAATGCACTGAACTTATTGTAGATTATTTAAAAGGTTCAAAAAAAAGAACTGTTGAAGAGGCAGTTGATGTTATATACCATCTCGTTGTTCTGCTTAATTCAAAAAAAATATCAATAAATGACATTTACAAAGAAATAAGGAAAAGAAAAAATGTATGATAAAAATAACATTTTTGCAAAAATACTAAGATCTGAAATTCCATGCAATAAGGTTTATGAAGATGAAGGGGTGCTGTTTTTTTATGACATAAACCCAATAGCCAAGATTCATGTTTTAGGAATACCTAAGGTTGAATGTGTCGATTTCGAAGATTTTATTTCAAATTCAAATGAAAAGAATGTTTATAGTTTTTTTAAAAAAGTTAATAAGGTCATTAATTTGCTTGGAATAAACAAACTGGGATATAGATTAATCACAAATTCAGGTAAAGATGGCGGACAAGAAATACCTCATTTTCATGTTCATATAATTGGTGGAGAAAAATTAGGTACTAAAATAAAATAAATTTTATTTTACTATAACATAATTAACAATTTCCTTTACACCTTTGATTGACTTTAGTGAGTCTAATAAATTGTTTAATGTTTTTTGATCTTTTGTTATTCCGGCAACATACAACTTACCTTGAATTGTTTCAAAATTATAACCAGCTGATCTTAAACCAACAGTTTTGGCAGCTAATGCTTTTGCTTGTGTATTTATCCACAAATCATTAGCATATTCTTTTAAAGTTGCCCTTTCGCCTATTTGGATTTCGTTAATTACTTCATTTATTCCTTCAACCTCCCACACTAGTCTTACTGCCTCTATTCGTGTTTCTTGATTATCAACAAGTCCAGTTAAAAGTATACGACCTTCTAAAACTGTTGTATTAATATTGACAAATAAATTTTCGTTAGAGCCTAAAAATTTTGCAGCTATATTAACTTTAATTGTTGCATCATCTACAACAGTTCCTAAAGACCTATCTCCTTCTGCCACAACCATAGTTGTGGCGCCACCACTAGCTATAATTCCTGTTGGCGAACAACCATAATTATTTATAATAACAAAAAGTATTGCCACTAAGATAATTAAAGGTTTCATTTTTTTAATTCTAAAGCTTTTCTATATATTTCTTTTTTTGATATTTTTGTAAATTTATGCACTATTTCAACGACGTCAGTCAAAGAAAATTTTTTTAATAATTTTAATATGTTATTTTTATGAGATTCAATTAATATCTCTGAATCGTCTTGTTTTTTTACATCAGGACCTATTATAACAACAAATTCTCCCCGAGTGTTATTTGCATCTTTTGTGAATTTTTTTATGACATCATCTGATAAACCCACAAATATTTTTTCATTTAATTTGGTTAATTCCTTGCAAACACAAATTTCTCTACTTGAGATATTTTTGTTAATTAACTTTAAACACAACAAAATTTTATGACTAGACACAAAAAAAACACTAGTTTTTGAAGATGTTAGAATTTCATTAAGAAACTCGTCCATTGCCTTTTTTGTTTTTGGAGCAAATCCCAGATATTGAAACTGATTTGAAGCAATTGATGATACTTGTAGCGCATTTATTAATGAACATGGCCCGGGGACAGAAGTAACATAAAGATTATTTTTTATATAAAATTTAACTAGATTATAACCTGGGTCTGAAATAAGTGGAGATCCAGCATCAGAAATAAGTGCTATAGAATTGTTTATGTGATATTTTTTTACTTTTTCTATGATTTTCTCTTCATTATGATCGTGAAGGGAATATAATTTCTTATTAATGTCTAAATTTGATAATAGTTTAAGTGAGCGCTTTATGTTTTCACAAATAATTATATCAACACCACTTAATGTTTCTTTGGCCCTATAAGTTATGTCTTTCAAATTGCCTATTGGAGTAGCGACTATATATAAACCTTTTTTCATAATTTTTCTTTTTTTTATATTTTTAATATCGTGTTCTCCAGTAGATTCTTTAATTAAAAAAACTGAAGTTTATAATAAAGAAAATAATTCAGAAGAAAATATTAATAATAAAAAAGAACAACAAAATACTGCCGATGTATTGAATCAGGACAAAAAAACCATTCAGCATTCTGAAAGTATTCTTAACAAAAATGTAACAATTATTTTTTCAAACTCAGATAAAGAGAATGTTGTAAATCAATTTATTAATGTAATTGAGATGGCTGTTTATAATAAGCAATTAAAAGGTATAAATTTTAACATTGCTATGTATTCAAATAAAAATGAACTTGATGAAATTATCAAAAATTCTAACAATCTGGGTAAGATTTATATCGGTCCAATAAATGCTGAGGATACTTTGGTTGTAAAAAATTATTGTAATGAAGGTGCTATTTTTTTTTCTTTTGCATCAAAAAAAAGCTTAGCTAAAGATTGCGTTTATTTAGTAAATTTTTTTCCTGAGAACGAACTAAGATCAATATTTAAATATCTTCCCACAAATTCTAAAGTCGCCTTTCTTTATCCTCAAAATAAATATGGCTATAAAATCAATAGTATTATTGATGAAATTGCAAATTATAGTGATTCAATTATTGTTAACAGATCTTCATACAAAGATGATATGAGCAACGTAAGAGGGGCTATAAAAGAGCTTGGCAAATATGAGTTAAGAAAATATGAGCTTGATAGACAAAAACAAATATTAGCTAATAAAAAAGATAGTGAATCTATAAAAAGACTAAAAAAACTTAAAAAATTTAAAACAACAAGAGATTTTGATTTCACACATCTGATTTTACCAGATTATGGTCTGCGCTTGTTACAAGTTGCACCCCTATTACCATATTATGATATTGATCCAAATATAGTTAGATTTGTAGGAACAGGCGTTTGGGACGATGAAGCCTTTTTCCTAGAGCCATCTTTGCAAAAATCAATTTTTCCTGGGGTTGAGAAAAAAAAACGAGAGACAATTCAGGGAGAATTTGAAAAAATTTATAATAATAAATTTTTGAGAATATCGACACTGCCCTATGACTTATTAGGTATTTTATCTTATGCGTTTCAAAACAAAAATTCATTAAGTGAATTCTACAATCTATTAAATAACAGTGAAATAAGATTTGAGGGTGTTGATGGTAGTTTTTATTTTAAAAAAAATATTATTGAAAGAGATCTAGATATTTTGCAAATATCGAATGGAATAGCAAAAAAAATAAACTAATTTAATTTTTCAAAAAATTAAGCATTTTTTTTATAGCTATACATCTGTGACTTAAACTATTTTTTTTATTAGAAGTCATTTCAGAAAAAGTTTTTTCATGACCATCTGGAATAAAAATTGGATCATACCCAAATCCATTAAAACCTTTGGGTTTTGCCGCAATGTTTCCATGAACTCTACCTTCGAAAATTAAATAGTGACCTAATTTAAGAGTTAGGCAAATACTGCACACAAAGCATGCCTTTGTATTTAATTTAGTTTTTGATAATATAAAATTAAAAGCTTCTTTATTATTTTTGAATTTTGATAAATATCTTTTAGACCCTATGCCCGGTTTGTTATTTAACGCCTCTATGCAAATCCCTGAATCATCAGCAAAACAGGGTATTTGAAATTTTTTAAATCCAAAAATAGATTTGATTTTTGCATTTTCCACAAAAGTTTTACCATTTTCAATCGGTTCTTTCGTTTTTGGTAAATTTTTTAAACTTATAACTTTAATTTTATCACCAATAATTTTGTTAGCTTCTTTAATTTTAGAATTATTGCTAGTAAAAAAAAGTATTTTATTTTTCAAGATCTAAAATTTGATTTTGTTTTTTTATAATTTCCTCAATACCCTTTTTAGCTAAATTAAAGACTTCGTCAAATTCGTTTTCGCTAAAAAAATACTCTTCACCAGTCATTTGTATTTCTGAAATTTTTCCACTTTTGCATATTACAAAATTAGCGTCTGCTTGTGCCTCAGAGTCTTCTTCATAATCAAGATCCAAAATTGGTTTCCCATCTTTTATTCCAGCAGAAACCGCAGCAATAAAATCTTTGATTATAATTTTTTCAATGTTATAACTTGATCTAAGTTTTTCAACTGCTAAATACAAAGCAACAAAAGCCCCACTAATTGATGCCGTTCTAGTTCCACCATCAGCTTGAATTACGTCACAATCAATTTTAATTTGTCTTTCGCCTAAATTTCTCAAATCTGTTATAGATCGTAGGCTTCTACCTATTAAGCGCTGTATTTCTTGTGTTCTTCCACTTTGTTTGCCTTTTGTGGCTTCACGATCTGATCTGGTATTTGTTGATCTTGGAAGCATACCATATTCGGCAGTAACCCACCCCCTACCAGAGTTTTTAAGCCAATGTGGTGTTTTTTCTTCTATACTAGCAGTACATAAAACATGGGTATTACCAAATTTAACCAAACAAGAACCCTCTGCATGTAAATTTACATTTTTTTCAAAAGAAATAGCACGTAATTCATTAAAGGCTCTATTTTTTCTCATTTTAATTTATTAATAATAGAAAAATAAATTTATTAAACCAATATATGCAAAATGTCTGATAATTTATATACAGAGCTTAACGATCGTACTAAAGAAGTTTTTAAACACGTTGTAGAAACATATCTTAAAACAGGATTCCCATCAGGTTCTGAAACCATCCTTAAGCGCGGTGGCTTAGAAATGTCATCATCTTCTATAAGGGCTATTCTTTCAAATTTACAAAAAGAAGGTTTACTTTATGCCCCACATACTTCTGCGGGAAGGATGCCCACAGACAAAGGAATTCGATTTTTTGTTGATGGACTACTAGAGTTTGGAAGAGTTTCAAATACAGAAAAAGAACTTATAAAACAAAAATGTGTTAACAGAGGAAAATCTTATCAAGAAGTTTTAAACACTGCCTCAAAGGCTATATCTGGTCTATCAAACTATGCAGGTATTGTTATAGCTCCAAAATTTCAAAAAAATCTTAAACACTTGGAATTTATTAGAATAAATGATTCACAAATTATGTCAATTTTAGCATATGAAAATGGTGAAGTTGAGAATAGAATTATTTTAGACAAAGGCAAATATACACAATCTGCTCTTTTACAAGCATCAAAATATTTAAGCTCTAAATTTGAAAATAAAAACATTTCTCAAATTAAGTCTTTGATTGAAAATGAAATAAAGCAATCTAAAAACAAATTTGATAGCATATCATCAAAATTACTTAAAAAAGGAATATTGGAAACTTTACCAGATATGGATAATCCCTATATATTTCTTCATGGTCAGTCAAATTTACTTCAAGATGAAATTGTTTCTAAGGATCTTGATCAAATTAGAGATCTTTTTGATGAAATAGAAAATAAAAAAACGTTTATTGATATTTTAGAAAATGCAGCGAATGCGAAGGGGGTTCAAATTTTTATTGGTTCAAAAAATTTTTTATTTAAGCACTCAGGACTTTCTATGGTAATGGCCCCATATAAAAATAAAAACCAAGAAATAGTTGGTGCAATTGGTGTAGTTGGTCCAACGAGATTGAATTATGCAAAAATAGTACCACTTGTAGATTATACATCTAAAATTATTGGAAAGGTAATTGATTAAAATGAGCTCAAAAAAGGAAAAAATTAAAAATGATCCAAGGTCTAATGGTAAGAAAAATACTGATTCTGGCGATATTTCAAAAGATAAGGATAAAGATAAGGATAGCGTCAAAAAACTTTCAGAAGATGATACAGTTTCTAATGATAAAGAAAAAATAAATAAAAAAGAAAGTCAAAAAATAAAGGATTTAAATTCTCAATTAGAAGACTTCAAGGAAGAAAAAATAAGACTTTTAGCTGAAATGGAAAATTTAAGAAAAAGATTTGAAAAAGAAAAAACTGAGACGATAAAATTTGGAAATATAAATTTTGCAAGAGATATTTTATCCCCTGGTGACAATTTAGAAAGAGCCCTAGCTTCTTTTCCCGAAGACAAAAACAATTCTCAATCAATAAAAAATTTAGTAGAAGGTTTAAAAATGGTTCAAAAAGAATTTTCATCTATATTAGAAAAAAATAGTATAAAAAAAATAATCTCAATTAATGAAAAATTTGACCACAACTTCCATCAGGCGATGATGGAAATAGAAAGAGAAGATATTGAAGAGGGAATTGTTGTTCAGGAAATACAAGCCGGGTATACAATGCATGATCGCTTATTAAGACCATCAATGGTTGCGGTATCTAAAAAACCGGATAACCTAAAGAAAAAAGACGATAATGACGAATCTGGGCAAAAGAATTCAGAAAATGACAAAAAAACACAAGAAAACAAGTAAATTTTGTTAGTACAATTATAATTTTCTATTAGATCTTGTAATTTTAAACTTTTTTCCCATATCATAATAAGTCAGTAATATCAGACTAACAACTTAAAATTTTAGGAAAAATAATTTATGGCAAAAGTAATAGGGATTGATTTAGGCACCACAAACTCTTGTGTTGCGGTAATGGAAGGAAAAGAAGCAAAGGTAATTGAAAATTCAGAAGGCGGAAGAACAACGCCCTCTATGGTTGCCTTCACAGAATCTAAAGAAAAGCTTGTTGGACAATCTGCAAAAAGACAGGCTGTAACAAATCCTGAAAATACATTGTTTGCCATAAAAAGATTAATAGGTAGAAATTTTGAAGATAAAATTGTGAAATCTGATAGCGGATTAGTTCCTTATAAAATAATTAAAGGAGAAAATGGTGATGCATGGGTTGAATCAAGAGGTGATAAATATAGTCCAAGTCAAATTAGCGCCTTTGTTCTCCAAAAAATGAAAGAAACTGCAGAAAGTTATCTTGGTGAAACTGTTACTCAGGCGGTTATAACAGTTCCAGCTTATTTTAATGATGCTCAGAGACAAGCAACAAAAGATGCTGGTAAAATTGCTGGACTCGAAGTTCTTAGAATTATAAACGAGCCTACTGCAGCAGCTTTAGCATATGGCTTAGATAAAAAGAAAACAGGCACAGTTGCCGTTTACGATTTAGGCGGTGGTACATTTGATATATCTATTTTAGAAATAGGAGACGGTGTTTTTGAGGTTAAATCGACAAATGGTGATACTCACTTAGGTGGTGAAGATTTCGATCTTCAAATTATTGATTATTTAGCTGATGAATTTAAAAAGGATAATGGGATTGATTTGAGAAAAGATAAACTCGCACTTCAACGATTAAAAGAAGCTGCAGAAAAAGCAAAAATTGAATTATCAAGCTCAACTGAAACAGAGGTAAATTTGCCATTTATTACTGCTGATCAATCTGGACCAAAACACTTAACCATTAAATTATCGAGAGCCAAGCTTGAGGCTATAATTGGTGAACTACTTAAAAAAAGTTTAAAGCCTTGTGAGCTGGCTCTAAAAGATGCCGGACTACAAGCAGCTGATATAAATGATGTAATACTTGTTGGTGGCATGACAAGAATGCCTAAGGTTTCAGAGATTGTTAAAAATTTCTTTGGTAAAGAACCGAATAAAGGTGTCAATCCAGATGAAGTTGTGGCCTCTGGTGCTGCAATTCAAGGAGGCGTGCTTCAGGGTGATGTAAAAGATGTTCTTCTTTTAGATGTTACCCCTTTATCCTTGGGCATTGAGACATTAGGTGGTGTATTCACACGTTTGATTGATAAAAACACAACTATACCCACTAAAAAAAGTCAGGTTTTTTCAACTGCTGAAGACAACCAAAGTGCTGTAACTATTAGGGTTTTCCAAGGTGAAAGAGAAATGGCAAGTGACAATAAGCTATTAGGACAATTTGATTTGGTTGGGATCCCACCATCACCAAGAGGTATGCCTCAAATTGAAGTTACATTTGATATTGATGCAAATGGTATAGTTAATGTTTCAGCTAAAGATAAGTCAACCGGCAAAGAACAACAAATCAGAATTCAGGCTTCTGGAGGTTTATCAGATGAAGATATTGAAAGAATGGTAAAGGAGGCAGAAGAAAATGCTGAAGCAGATAAGAAAAAAAGAGAGGCAGTTGATACAAGAAATCATGCAGATAGCTTAATTAATGAAACTGAAAAAAATTTAAAAGAACATGGTGACAAGATTCCTGAAACAGATAGAAATAAAATTTCTGCAGATATTGAAGAGTTAAAAAGTGTTAAAGACACTGATGATTTAGAAAAAATTAAATCTAAAACAGAGGCTTTGGTTCAATCTTCACTAAAAATGGGAGAAGCAATTTACAAACAAAATCCTCAAGGTCCTGGCCCACAACCAGATCCTTCAGGTGCAGAACCATCATCTGATGAAAAAAAAGATGAAAAAGATGAAAAAGTTGTGGATGCTGAGTTTGAAGAAATAGACGAAAACAAAAAAGAATAACGCTCCATATTTTAAAAGGAGGCGAAGTGGCGGAAAGAGATTTCTACGAAATACTAGGTGTTCAAAAAAACGCTAGTGATGAAGAAATTAAAAAAGCTTATAGAAAGCAAGCCATGAAATATCATCCAGATAGAAATAAAGATGACAAAAAGGCTGAAAGAAAATTTAAAGAAGCAACCGCAGCTTATGAAGCATTAAAAGATCCTGAAAAAAGATCTGCATATGATCAATATGGCCACGATGCCTTTAGACAGGGGGGTATGGGTGGTGCACAAGGTTTTGGAGATTTTGCAGGCGGATTTTCAGATATTTTTGAAGAATTTTTTGGTGGAGGTTTTGGTGGACAGTCATCAAGAAGAAGGGGTCCTCAAAGAGGTAGTGATTTACGATACAATATGTCTGTTTCACTTTACGAAGCTTTTACAGGTAAAAAACCAAAAATAAAAATTCCCAGTTATGTGGGTTGTGATTTATGTGCTTCAACTGGGAGTGCTGATAAAGCTGGTCCAAGTACATGTTCAACATGCAATGGCCTTGGTAAAGTAAGGTCACAACAAGGATTTTTTTCTATTGAGAGACCGTGTCCCACATGTGGCGGAGAAGGTTCAAGTATCAAAAATCCATGTTTGAAATGTTCAGGAACAGGACAATTAAAAAAACAAAAAACTATTTCAGTGACTATACCTGCAGGTGTTGATACTGGAACAAGAATTAGAATAACTGGAGAGGGTGAACCTGGGCAGCGCGGTGCAGGAAATGGAGATCTTTATTTATTTGTTGAAGTTCAAAAGGATAAATTATTTGAAAGAGAAGAAGACAATCTTTTTTGTCAAATTCCTATATCTATAACAACAGCAATATTAGGTGGAGAAATTGAAGTTCCCACAATAGAAGGTAAGAAAGCAAGATTAAATATACCCTCAGGCACTCAATCAGAAACACAATTTCGATTAAGAGGAAAGGGCATGAGCGTTCTTCGTCAAAATAGAAGAGGCGATATGTATGTTGAGACAAATGTTGAAATCCCAGTCAATCTCAGCAATAAACAGAAAGCAATTTTACTAGAATTTGAAAAAGAAGGCGGCACATCAAAAAAACATAGCCCTAAATCCCAAGGCTTCTTCTCAAAATTAAAAGAAGTTTGGGAAGATTTAACATAATTTCTTTTAATTCAAGTTCACTCCAAGTATAAGATTGAGTTATGGCAAAAGTTAAAATTGGTATTGCTGGTTGTTTAGGGCGAATGGGCCAAGATCTTATTAGACAAATATTATCTGAAAAAAAATTTAAATTTGTCGGTGGATTTGAACACCGATCTCATCCAAGTATTGGAAAAAAAATTAATGCGGTTACAGATTTAGACTCAACATTTGTTGTAACAAATAACGCTAAGTCAGTTTTTAAACTAGCAGATGTAGTAATAGATTTTACAACACCGCAGTCATCTTTATCAAATGCTAAAATTGCCAGTATAACTAAGACCGCATTAGTAATAGGCACTACTGGTATTAACAATGGTCAAAAAAACAAAATAAAAGATTTTTCAAAAAAAACTCCTATTCTTATTTCTTCTAACATGAGCATGGGGGTTAATCTTTTGTTTGATTTGGTAAAGCAAGCAGCTTCATCTCTTAATGCTTCTGAATATGATATTGAAATAGCAGAGGCACATCATAAGCATAAAATTGATGCGCCATCAGGAACAGCGCTTTCTTTAGGACAATGTGCGGCTGAGGGAAGAAAAACAAATCTAAATAAAACAAAAGTTCTAGACCGAACCAAAAGTTTAAAAAAAAGAAAAAAAGGAGACATTGGTTTTTCTGTTACTAGAGGAGGTGAAATAGCAGGTGAACACACTGTAAGTTTTATTAGTAAGAATGACAGATTTGATCTTGTTCATAAGGCGAACAATAGGTCTATTTTTGTTTCAGGCGCTCTGAGAGCAGCATTTTTTATTTCAAAACAGAAAATTGGTTATTTTGATATGAAGGCTTTATTGAAGTTAAAATAATATAAATAATCTGCAAAAAAACACCTCTACTTGCTTATTTTGCATGGAAGATATACATGCAAATCGCAAAAAAATGATTTGTTAAAAATGTATAATTATTAAATATTGTTTGTATTTGAAAAATGAAAAAAATAAATAAAATATTAGCGGCTAATAGAAGTGAAATTGCTATTAGAATTTTTAGAGCTGCGGAAGAATCTGGAATACAAACTGTGGCAATTTATTCAAAAGAAGATAGATTTGCTTTACATCGTTTTAAAACAGATGAAAGCTATCTTGTTGGCGAAGGTAAAGGTCCCATACAAGCTTATTTAGATATTAACTCTATTATTAATATAGCAAAAAAAGCAGATGTTGATGCAATTCACCCAGGTTATGGTTTTTTATCTGAAAATCCTGACTTTGCTGATTTATGTGAAAAAAACAACCTTACTTTTATAGGTCCTAGCAAAGAAATACTTAGTAAACTTGGGAATAAGATTGTTGCAAAAGAGGTTGCAAACGAAGCTGGCGTAAGCACTATCCCGTCAGTTAAAGTTACTAAAGAAAATAAAAAAAGTTTTAATGAACAAGTTAATGAAATTGGATATCCAGTAATTGTAAAAGCTAGCTGGGGTGGAGGCGGAAGAGGAATGAGAGTTGTTCATTCTGCTGATGAACTGAATCAACAAATAGAATTAGCTCAGAGTGAATCAAAAAAAGCTTTTGGGAAAGATGAGGTTTTCATTGAGAAGTTCTTAGAAGATGCTGCACATATAGAAGTTCAAATTTTAGGTGATAAACATGGCAACGTAGTTCATTTGTATGAAAGGGATTGTTCTTTACAAAGAAGACATCAAAAAATAATTGAAAGAGCCCCGGCTAATTTTTTAAAAGATTCTTATAGAGAGAGTATATGTGATTCAGCAGTTAATATTGCAAAACATGTAAATTATTGCGGAGCGGGCACCGTTGAATTTTTATTTGATAAAAAAAATAATAAATATTATTTTATTGAAGTTAATCCTAGAATACAAGTTGAACATACCGTCACAGAAGAAGTGACGGGTATTGACATTGTTAAGGCTCAAATAAAAATTGCTGAAGGTTATAAAATTGGATCTGATCCATCTTTACCAAATCAAAAAAATATTAAATTAGATGGTTTTGCAATTCAATGCCGGGTTACCACAGAAGACCCTTTAAATAATTTTATGCCAGATTACGGTAAAATAATGACTTATCGTTCTGCCTCAGGTTTTGGTGTAAGACTTGATGGTGCTACTGCAGCTGCAGGATCTATTATCACTCCTTACTACGACTCTCTTTTAGTAAAGGTTACAACTTGGGCACAAACTACAAATGATTGCATAAGAAGAATGGATAGAGCTCTTCGTGAATTTAGGATCAGAGGAGTAAAAACCAATCTTGTTTTTCTAGAATCTCTTATTAATAATGTTGATTTCAAATCAGGTAATTATAACACTGACTTCGTAGATACTAATAAAAATATATATAATTTTAAACCAAAAAAAGATCGTGCATCAAAAATAATTTCATACTTGGGTGATATTATTGTTAATGGACATCCAGATATAGTTGGTAGGACTAAAAACATAAATCTAGCAGATCCAGTTGTCCCAAATTATGAAATAAACAATAATTCAAAAGACTATGTTTCAGAATTAAAAAGACTTGGTCCTGAAAAATTTTGTCAAAAAATAAAAAATACAAGACACACATTAATAACAGACACAACTATGCGAGATGCCCATCAATCACTTCTTGCAACAAGAATGAGAACAGATGACATTGTTAATATTGCTTCATTTTACAGCAACAATTTGTCTGATTTATTTTCAATCGAGTGCTGGGGAGGCGCTACATTTGATACCTCTATGAGATTTCTTAAAGAAGATCCATGGGATAGGTTGGCAAAATTAAATAAACAAGCCCCAAATATATTGAAGCAAATGCTTTTAAGGGGTGCAAATGCAGTAGGTTATAAAAATTACCCTGATAATGTTGTAAAATTTTTTGTAAAAGAAGCTGCTCAAGCCGGTATTGATGTTTTCAGAATCTTTGATTCTTTAAACCTGATTGAAAATATGAAAGTTTCGATTGAAGAGGTTCGTTTGCAAGATAAAATATGTGAAGGAACTATTTGTTATACAAATGATCTTACCAATCCAAAAGAAAAAAAATATAACCTAAAATATTACATTAACCTTGCTAAAGAATTGGAAAGTGCAGGCTCACACATAATTGCAATTAAAGATATGGCAGGTATATGTAAGCCAGCTTCGATAAAATTATTATTAAAAGAATTACGCAATGAAGTTTCTTTACCAATTCATTTCCATACACACGATACATCTGGAACATCTTCCGCAACTGTTTTAACTGCAATTGAAGATGGTATAGATATTGTTGATTTGGCAATGGATTCAATGAGTGGACTAACATCACAACCTGCACTTGGGTCTATTTTATCTATACTGAAAAATAAGCACCCTGATCCTATTTTAGAAGAAGATAAAATTAAAGCAGCCTCTTTATATTGGGAGCAGGCACGACATAACTATAGAGCTTTTGAAACAGATTTCAAAGGAGGTAGTTCAGATGTTTATTTTCACCAAATGCCAGGTGGTCAATTTACCAATTTAAAAGAACAGGCCAGATCTCTTGGAATTACTACTGATAAATGGGGCTTAGTGTCTAATATGTATGCAGAGGTAAATAAAATGTTTGGAGATATTATTAAGGTTACGCCATCATCAAAAATTGTTGGCGATATGGCTTTATATATGATTACTAATGACTTAACCCCTAAAGATGTTTTGGACCCAAAAAAAGAGATTTCCTTCCCCTCTTCTGTTGTTCAGTTTTTCAAAGGCGAAATAGGAATACCAGTTGGAGGATTTCCAAAAGATCTGCAAAAAAAAATTTTGGGAAATGAAAAGCAATTAACTAAAAGAGCAGGATCAGTTTTGCCAAGTGTTGATCTGACTGCTGTAAAAAATAAACTAGAAAAAACTTATGAAGAAAAAATATCTGATCAACAATTATGTTCATATCTTATGTATCCAAAAGTTTTTGAAGAATTTATGGATCATCGAAAAAACTTTAGTGATACATCTGTGTTGTCAACTGAACTATTTTTTTACGGACCTCTTCCTGATAAAGAATATTCTTTACCTATTGATAAAGGTAAAAATCTTATCGTTCGCTATTTAGCAAAAGGAGAGACTAATTCTAATGGAACAAGTTCAGTATTTTTTGAATTAAATGGGCAGCCAAGAACTGTTGAGATTATCAACAAAGAATTTTCAAAAAATGTTGCTATAAAAATTAAAGCAGAAGATGGAAACATTAGTCAGGTTGGATCTCCTTTGCCAGGACAGGTAGCAAAAATATTTGTCAGTGAAAATGATAAGGTAATTAAAGGCGATAGAGTGTTGGTGATTGAGGCTATGAAGATGGAAACAACTATTACCGTAGAGAAAAGTGGTACTATAAAGAAATTATATGTTAATTCTGGTGATAACGTTGAGACTAAAGATTTATTAGTTGAAATTGATTAATTTATTAATTTGAATTCTCGATAACACTGCTCAAGAGATTGTTTAGAATTTAGAAGGGTGCCTAAGTCGTTCCTAATTTCAAAATATTCTACACGTTTTTTTTCAGCGCCATTATTAAAAAAAATGAAAAGTCGGCAACTTTCACTATCATATCGAAACATATATATAGGATCATCAGAGCGAGTTAATTCAGGTTTACCCATTTTTAAATTTATTTGATCTTCAGTATTTCCAATAAAATTTATTTCTGCAAGTCTTTGTTGATTTTGGATAATTGACTTTTGTTTTTTTTGTTCATCTTCTATAATTTCTTTTGCCTTTATTAATTCCTCTTCTTTTTCAGCATTTTGAATTTCATTTTTTGGAAGAATTTCTTCAACAGTTTTTTTTACACTACTTGTTGCTTTTATAACTTCTTTGGTGACCTCAACAGTCGAACACCCCCAAATGAAAATAAATATAGAAAAAAATAAAAATAACCGCATTGCTCTTATGATAAAATAATTGTAAGTAATAACAAATGATTACATCAATTCAATCACCATTCCTAGAACATAAAATGACTATTTTGAGAAATAAAAATACATCAAACTCATTTTTTAGACAAACAATGAATGAAATAAGCTATTTGATTGCATCAGAGGTTTTAAAATTTATGCCATATAAAAAAATTAGTGTTCAAACTCCAATTACCAAAGCATCAGGTAAAAAATTATCTGCACAAATAATATTGGTTCCAATATTGCGTGCCGGATTGGGACTTTTAGAGGGTTTTGTTAAATTTTTACCTGATGCTGAAAAAGGACACATTGGTCTATATCGCGATGAGCAAACATATAGGCCAGTTGAATATTTGTTTAAATTACCAAAAACAAAAAACAAAAAGATTTTAGTGCTTGATCCTATGTTGGCTACGGGTAATTCATCCATTGCTGCTATCAATTTAATCTTAAATAAAGGAGTTAAAATAAAAGATATATTTTTAGTATCTATTTTAGCAGCTCCAGAGGGTCTTAAAAATTTACAAAAACATCATAAGTCCCTTCATATTTTTACATGCAAGATAGATAGGAAATTAAACAAAAAAAAGTTCATTGTTCCTGGATTGGGTGATGCTGGAGATCGTTATATGGGGACTTAAACAATAAATTTTATTATTTATCCACCATCTCAATTTTAAATTAATTTTTTTTTGTCATAAAAATGTTATCAAGGTACTATCTATAATTCTAATAAAAAAAGGGAGATTTTTGGTATGAAGAGAATTTTTAGTATTTTTGTTGTTTCTTTCGCGCTTGTTTTTTCTACAAGCTCGTTTGCAAATAAAATTGGAGTCATTTACGATTCTGGAGGTAAATTTGATAAGTCATTTAATGAATTAGCTTATAGAACTGCTGAAAGAGTTAAAAATGAATTAGGCTGGGATATGATCGAGTTTGAAGCTGCAAATAACACTCAAATTGAACAAGGTATGAGAAAAGTTGCTGACAGAGGCGCCAATCTAGTTGTTGCAATGGGATTTGCACAAGCTGATGCAGTTGCTGCAGTTGCTCCACAATACCCAGATGTAAATTTTGTTGCTGTGGATGTTTGTTGGGTAGATGATCCTGCAGGAAATATTTACCAAGCATGTTATAAAGAACATGAAGGTTCATTTCTTGTTGGAATGATTGCTGCTATGGCTTCTAAATCTGGAAAAATTGGTTTTGTTGGAGGAATGGACATTCCACTAATAAGAAAATTCCAAGGTGGTTATGAGCAAGGCGCACTTTATGTTAATCCTGATATTGAAATACATGCTAATATGACTGGCACAACACCAGAAGCTTGGAACAATCCAACTAAAGGCGCAGAGCTTACCAAAGCACAGATTGATAAAGGTGCTGACGTAGTTTACCAAGCGGCTGGCGGAACAGGTATTGGTGTTCTTCAAGCAGCAGCTGATGCTGGCATCATGGGAATTGGTGTTGATACGAACCAAAATTATATGCATCCTGGAAATATGTTAACTTCAATGCTTAAACGTTTGGACTTAACAATTTTTGAACAGGCTGAAAAAACTGCTGCTGGTACTTTTGAGCCAGGAATACATATTCTTGGTCTTGCAGAAGGCGCTGTTGGCTATGCTACTGAAGATGGTATGGTAACAGATGAAATGGCTGCTGCGGTAGAAGCTGCTGCTGCAGAAATTGTAAGTGGCACAATGGCAGTTGCTGACTGGTCACAAGAATAATTACTTTTTAATAATTGGTGAGACCAAATCCTAAAACATAGTTTTATATGGTCTCACCTATTTTAGAATTAAAAAATATAAATAAATCATTTGGTCACGTTCAGGCCAACAAAGATATCAATTTAACAATTAATAAAGGAACTATTCACGGTATAATTGGTGAAAATGGGGCGGGTAAATCCACATTAATGAGTATTGTGTATGGACTCTATCAAGCTGATTCAGGTACAATTTCTGTTAACCAAAAAGAGATTAAACTTAAATCACCAAGAGATTCAATAGAAAATGGTATTGGTATGGTACACCAGCACTTTATGCTTGTTGAGAATTTTACTGTTCTTGAAAACATAGTTTTAGGTTTTGAGGGTGAAATGATATTTGGAGCAAAATTAGAAAAAGCAAAATCAGATCTAAAAAAACTTTGCGATAACTATAATTTAAATGTTGATCTAGATTCTATAATTTCAGATTTATCTGTAGGATTTCGTCAACGAGTAGAGATTTTAAAATCACTATACCGTGGCGCAGAAATATTTATTTTAGATGAGCCGACAGGAGTCTTAACACCTCAAGAAGTAGATGAATTATTTAAAATTCTTCGCTCTCTAAAAGGTGAGGGAAAAACAATTGTGTTAATTACACACAAGTTAAATGAAATAATGGACTTAACAAGTGAAGTGTCAGTTATGCGTCAAGGGGAAGTTGTAGGACATACCACAACTGAAACTACAAACAGAGAAAAGCTTGCAGAAATGATGGTGGGCAGGAGTGTGCTACTAAGAATTAATAAATCAAAACTTGATAGAGGTGATGTTGTTTTTAGGGTGGAAAATTTAAAAGTTAAAGATGATCTTGATGTTACAAGGGTTAAAAATGTTAATTTAGAAATACATGCTGGAGAAATTTTGGGTTTAGCCGGCGTTACAGGTAATGGACAGACTGAACTATTAGAAGCTTTGTCAGGTATAAGACAAGTTGAGTCAGGTGAAATTTATCTCAATGATGAAAAAATTTCTGATAATTCAGAGTTGCTTAATCCAAGAGAGCTTAAAGAAAGAGGGCTAGCACACGTTCCTGAGGACCGTCAAAGAATGGGATTAGTAACTGATTTTAAGGCCTATGAAAATTTGATTTTTGGATATCATGATCAAGAACCATATTCAAAATCTTCAATAATGAAAGATAAAAAGATTATAGATTTTTCAAAAAAAGTTATGGAAGAATATGATGTAAGACCAAGGTCTCCACATTTAATTACCTCTAACTTTTCTGGCGGTAATCAGCAAAAACTTATTTTAAGCAGAGAGTTAAATGAAAATCCTAAAGTATTACTTGTGGGCCAACCAACAAGAGGTGTGGACATAGGTGCAATAGAATTTATTCATCAAAGATTAATAGATATGCGCGATAAAGGCGCCGCTATATTATTGGTTTCCGTAGAGTTAGAAGAGGTGCTTTCTTTATCTGACAGAATAGTGGTCATGTTTGATGGCAATATTGTTGGAGAAAGAATTAATAAAAATGTGACAGACCGTGAACTTGGTTTGTTGATGGCTGGGGTAGCTTAATGAGTAATGCAGTAGATAAGTCAAAAGTACCTTGGTGGGTTTCAAACTTAATAGTTCCGCTAGTAAATTTAACTTTAGCCCTTCTTGTTTCTGCTTTATTTATTTTTGTTGCAGGCGAAAACCCGGTACAGGCCATTAAACTAATTATTTACGGATCCTTTGGTTATTTAGAAGGATTTGCTTATACTCTTTATTATACAACGAATTTTATTTTCACTGGTCTGGCTTTTGCAGTTGCTTTTCATTGTCGACTTTTCAATATTGGTGGAGAGGGGCAAGCTTATATAGGGGGTCTTGGAGTTTTTCTTGTCGCAATTAATGTTAGTTTTCTTCCTATACCAATTATTTGGCTTCTTTCTATAGCTGGGGCCTTTATTTTTGGAGCGGCTTGGGCATTTATCCCAGCTTACTTACAAGCAAAAAGAGGGAGTCACGTAGTTATTACAACAATCATGTTTAATTTTATAGCATCATCATTAATGGTTTATTTGTTGGTCGATGTTATACGTGATATGGATCAGATGGGACCTCATACAGTAGCTTTGCCAAAAGAAATGTGGCTACCAAGCTTCAAAGATTTTGCTGCTTTATTTGGTATTAAAATCAGATACTCTCCTCTTAACCTGTCTTTTCTTTTAGCAATCGTATCGTCTTTTTTTGTTTGGTTTTTGGTTTGGAAAACAAAATGGGGATATGAAATGAGAGCTGTTGGACACAATATGCAAGCAGCAATATATGCAGGTATTTCTCCTTATAAAAATATTATTATAGCGATGCTTATTTCTGGAGGTTTAGCGGGGTTATTAAGTGTTAACGAAATTTTAGGCGTTCATCATAAAATAGTTTCAGGTTTTCCCGCGGGATATGGATTTACAGGAATTGCAGTTGCCCTGATGGGAAGAAACCACCCGATAGGAATATTTCCAGCAGCATTTTTATTTGGAATTTTATATCAAGGTGGATCAGAGGTAACTTTTGATATGCCAAATATAACGAGATATATGTTTGTTGCTGTTCAAGGTGTTATAATTTTATTTAGTGGAGCTCTAGAGAATTTATTTAGACCTCAAATTGAAAGTTTTTTTGTAAATAGGCTTAATAGAGAGGTTAATGCTTAATGGAATTTTTATCAGATATAGCTTCTTTAACAAATTCTACACTAAGAATTTCAACCCCATTAGTATTTGCTGCAATGGCAGGTATATTTGCTGAGCGATCAGGCGTTATAGATTTCAGTTTAGAAGGTAAAATGCTAATGGCTGCTTTTGTGGCTGCAGTTGGTTCATATTTTTTTGGCAATCCATGGATTGGATTATCAATGGCTATTGTTGCCTGTGTAAGTCTATCAATGTTACATGGTTTTGCATCAGTAACTCACAAAGGAGATCAAGTTGTATCTTGTGTGGCTATTAATATTTTAATAATTGGTTTAACAACTGCCTTAGCTGCAGCTTGGTTTGGGCAAGCAGGTTTGACACCAACCCTCACAGATGAACAACGATTTTTAGAAATTACATTACCATTTGCAGATACCTTACAAGATGTCCCACTGATTGGTATAATATATAGCGATATATTAAGCGGCCATTATATTTTTGTTTATCTGGCTTATTTATCAGTTCCAATTGTTTATTGGGTAGTATTTAAAACTAGTTTTGGTTTACGCGTAAGAGCAGTAGGTGAAAACCCAAGTGCAGTCGACACTGCGGGAATTAATGTTTTTGCAATGAGATATAAAGCACTGGCAATCAACGGTGTTTTAATTGCTTTTGCTGGAGCCCACCTATCAACTGCAGTTAATGCTAACTTCTTTAGAGAGATGTCTGCTGGAAGAGGATACTTAGCTCTAGCTGCAATGATCTTTGGAAAATGGCATCCCAAGACGGCTTTAATAGCATGTTTACTATTTGGATTTACTGATGCTCTTCAGATAAGATTACAGGGAGTTGAATTGCCTAATATTGGCACAATCCCAGTACAATTAATTCAAGCCGTTCCATATGTTTTAACTGTAGTGCTACTTGCCGGTTTTGTTGGTAAGGCTATTGCTCCAAGAGCTATTGGACAACCTTATATCAAAGAAAGATAATAAATCTAAATTCTTACTTTAATTATAATATTTGATACATACTTAAACTGTAACAATAAAAAAATTTTAAGGAGAAGTATATGTTAGTCAAACTGACTCAAGACTTAAAAAATGGTTTTTTGCCATGGAAAGAGATGCTTCATGCAAATGGAGATAAACTTAAAAAACATGGAATGACTTGTATTTTTGCAGGTACTGAGAAAGATAATGATAATAAGTTGATGGTGATTATTGACTTTGCAACCCCGGAAGGCATGATGGCTTTTAAAAATGATGAAGAGTTAACCCAAAGAAGAATTGACGCTGGTGCTATAGTAGAAACTACAGTAATGACACCCATGACAGGTGAAGCAGTTACTAATTTTTCAGGTTAGAAAAGAAAGGAAAAAATATGTCTATATTAGAAAAATATCATAAAGTTTTTGCAGAAAAAGATGAAGCAGGAATGAATGAAATTATTCATGATGATTTCAAATTTACAATGCATGCATCAGGCAATGTTTTATCAAAGTCAGATGTAATAGCTTGGGCAATGAGTGATGATATTAATGAAGATAAATCTAGGATTGTGTATGAGAATGATGAAATTGGAATACATCATGCTTTTGTTACTTTTAAAGATGGAAATACTCAAGCAGTAATGGCAGTTTATAAATACAAAGACGGTAAAATCTTTTCTTTAGAAACTGGCGCAACAAATATGCCTAAATAAAAAAATATTCGTAATAACTAGATTAGGGCAGAGCTTTGCTCTGCCCATTTTTTTAAATTATATTAGTCTCCCCATGTTTCATGGTTATAAATTTATTTTTAGATAAATTGTTTTTAATGGAAAGAGATTTTAAAAGTCTAGGAGGTTCTTGCATTGGTTCATCTGTTAGTTGAAAAGTACCCCAATGCATTGCTACAGATAATTTTGATTTTACATCTTTATGAATTTGAATTGCCTCTTCTACATTACAATGATGATCCTTCATAAACCATCTTGGTGCGTATGCCCCAATAGGAATTAGAGATAGATCCATATAATTAAATTTCTTTTGAATTACTGAAAAGTCTTTTGAATAACCAGTATCACCACAAAAAAAACATTTGTAGTTAAAGGTTTCAAATACCCATCCACACCACAATGTTTTATTGGTGTTAAAAGATCTATTGCTCCAATGTTGCACGGGCACAGAATGAATCTTTAGACTTTTTAATTCTTTATAATCCCACCAACCAAGCTCTTTTACATTTGTCCCACCAAAACTTTCTATAAGCCCCTTAAGTCTTAAAGGTACCAAAATTAAAGGTTGGTTATTTTTTTGTTTTTTAATTATTTCTTGTATAGTTTTTTTGTCTAGATGATCATAGTGATTGTGTGAAATAACAATAATATCAATGTTAGGCAATTCATTAATTTTAAGACCTGGTGCTGTAGTTCTTTTAGGTCCTGCAAAACTTACAGGTGAAGCCCTTTTGGTTAAATGAGGGTCAGTAAGAATATTAACGCCATCTATTTGTAATAAAAATGATGCATGTCCAATCCAAGTAAGTGTTTTTTTTGTCCTGTTATCTTTTAAAAAACTTGGATCATTTTGAGCCAAAGGAAATGACACTGGCTCAGGTCTGTTGGACTCCTTTCTCCATTTCCAGAACTCTTTAAATGAAGCCATTTTATGATCAATATAGTTATTATAAAATATACCATCTTTAATAACTGGTTTATTAAAAAAATCTTTTGCAATTAATTTATTAGACATAAGTATTAATCCAAAAGTTGATAAAAGTATTTTTTTTAAGAAATTTCTTCTAAACATTCTATTATAGATGAATATATTACAAACAAATATCAATTATCATTTTTTGTTTATATATTTTTAATTAATTAATATCGAAGCGGTCAGCATTCATAACCTTGTTCCATGCATTAATGAAATCATTTAAAAATTTTTCACTATTATCAGGCTGAGCATACACTTCTACTAACGCACGTAATTGAGAATTAGATCCAAAAACAAGATCAGTTCTTGATGCCCTTCTTATTTTTTTACCAGATTTACGATCAGTGGCTTCATAAGAGTTACTACCCGTTGCTTCCCATTTCACAGACATATCTAGTAGTTTGACAAAAAAATCATTTGTTAATTTTTTTGTATTATCAGAGAAAATACCACGGTCATCTGAACTAATGCCAAGTGAACGCATTCCACCAATTAATACTGTCATCTCAGGAGCAGTAAGACCAAGAAGATGTGCTTTATCTAACATTAAATTTTCTGGAGTTATTGTAAAGTTTTTCTTAAGATAATTTCTAAATCCATCTGCCTCAGGTTCTAGAACATCAAATGATTGAACATCAGTGTGTGCTTGTGTTGCATCCCCCCTGCCTGGGATAAACGGAACAGTCAAACCAGATGCCATCTCTATTCCTACATTGCCTGCAAGGACAATTACATCTGCAACACTTGCTCCACTTTCAGAAGCTATAACTTCAAGTTTACTTATTACTTTTGAAAGCTGTTCAGGTTTATTTACCTTCCAATTTTTTTGCGGCTCAAGTCGAATTCGTGCGCCATTTGCACCACCGCGCATATCAGTTCCACGATAAGTTGATGCGCTCGCCCAAGCAGTCTCTACCATTTCTTGGATTGATAACCCACTTTCAGCAATTGCTGTTTTTACAGTACTAAGATCATAATTTAAATTTCCTTTAGGCACTGGATCCTGCCAAATTAAGTCTTCTTTTGGAACTTCTGGCCCAACATAACGTGATTTAGGGCCCATATCTCGATGAAGAAGTTTAAACCATGCACGTGCAAAAGCATCTTGAAACTCTTCAGGATTTTTATGATATCGTTCAGAAATTTTTCTATATTCAGGATCTTCTCTCATTGCCATATCCGCAGTTGTCATCATTGTGGGAACACGTTTTGATGAGTCTTCAGCATCAGGGGCAAGGTGTTCCTCTTTTGGGTTAATTGCATGCCAAATATTTGCCCCAGCTGGACTTTTTGTAAGCTTCCAATCATATCCTAGGAGAATATCAAAATAACCATTATCCCATTGAGTGGGATTTGCTGTCCAAGCACCTTCAATCCCACTTGTTATTGAATCACTTCCTTTTCCAGATCCGTGTTTGCTAATCCACCCAAAACCCATCTCTTCAATTGGCGCACCTTCTGGTTCAGGGCCAACAAGATCAGCATCTCCTGCACCATGTGCCTTTCCAAACGTATGACCACCTGCAGTAAGGGCCACAGTTTCTTCATCATTCATTGCCATACGTGCAAATGTTTCGCGAATATCTCTTGCACTAGCAAGCGGATCTGGGTTCCCATCTGGCCCTTCTGGATTAACGTAGATTAAACCCATTTGAACTGCTGCAAGAGGATTGTCTAATTCTCTGTCTCCTTTATATCTTTTGTTATCAAGCCATTCTTTTTCAACACCCCAATAAATATCTTGTTCTGGAGCCCAAATATCTTCTCGTCCACCACTAAAACCAAAAGTCTTACCGCCCATTGATTCTATTGCTACATTACCAGCTAAAATTATTAAATCAGCCCAACTAATTTTATTTCCATATTTTTGTTTAATTGGCCAAAGCAATCTTCGTGCCTTGTCTAAATTACCATTATCTGGCCAACTGTTTAAAGGAGCAAATCTTTGTGCCCCAGTACCACCTCCACCACGACCATCACCGGTTCTATAAGTCCCGGCGGCATGCCAAGTCATACGAATAAAGAAAGGTCCATAATGGCCATAATCAGCTGGCCACCAATCTTGAGACTCAGTCATAAGATTTGTAATATCTTTTTTTAGAGAATTATAATCAATTTTTTTAAACTCTTCTTTATAATTAAAATTTTTATCCATTGGATTAGATTTTATATCGTGTTGGTGAAGAATAGTTAGGTCTAGTTGATCTGGCCACCAATCTCTATTTGATGTTCCCTCTCCTTTATTTTGGGTATTTGCCCCATGCATTACAGGGCACTTACTTTCTATATCCATATTACTTCCTCTCTTTAATAATATTTTGTATAATAAATATATAAATAAAAATCATCAAAGCAAAGGAAATTAATAATAAAATTCAAATTTATTAATTAAATTTTAATATCAAAATATTTGGGTTTCCAATCTGGGGGAGCCAATTCAAAATCTTTATAGTCAAAAGCTGGAGAGACCGTGCACCCTATTAAGCTATATTCCCCCGATGATTTCATAGCAAACCAATTTCCAGCTTTTATAGTATAATTAAAATTTCTTTTTTCTCCAAGAATAAATGATGAAAAGCTAAAACCATTTTCTGAAATATAAATATTTAAAGGGTCTCCTTTATAAAAATGTAAATTCTCATTTTTACTCAAACGGTGCCAATGTGACTTTTCATTTTTTTGAAGAAGATAGTAAATAATACTTATATACTTGTTTTTGAAGCATTCAACAAAGTGCCCACCTTCAGGATGAGGCTCTAAATTTAATTCTTTGATAATAGATTTTGCATCATTCATTTATTTTATAATAAATGACCAAGCTTTTTTATTTTTGTTGAAATATATTTTTCGTTATATTTATTAGTGTTTGTTGAAAGAGGCACTCTCTCATTTATAATTACACCCATAGCTTTTAGCGCGTCTATTTTTTTTGGGTTGTTTGTCATTAAATCAACTTTTTTTATTGCAAGGAAATTAATCATTTCTGATATAATCTCATAATCTCTTTCATCCTCTTTAAATCCTAGTTGATGATTTGCTTCAACTGTATCGAGCCCCTTATCTTGAAGATTGTAAGCCCTTATTTTATTTGATAAGCCAATACCTCTGCCTTCCTGCTGAAGATAAAAAATTACACCACGCTTTCTTTCTGCAATTAGTGATAAAGATTCTGTTAATTGAAATCTACAGTCGCAACGCATGCTAAAAAATGACTCACCTGTTATACATTGAGAATGTATTCTGCATAATACAGGTTCATTTGTTAATAAATCACCCATGCTTATAGCTAAATGATCTTTAGATTTCATTTCATCAGTAAAAGCATGAACTTTAAATTCACCAAGGTCAGTAGGTAGGTTACTTGTTTCAATAAACTTTAAATCTGGAGTCATAAATAAAATATTGCTTTATTCTTTTAGTTTAATTTGTAAATGTTTTTATATCTTTGTTGGATTAGGTGTGTCACCATATACCTTTTTGGGATCAAAAACCTTCTCTTTTTCTTCAAATTTTAAAATTACTTTTGCTTTGTTTGTGTCTACAGCTATGCTTCTATAAAAACAGGATCTATAGCCGACATGACAGCTAGCGCCACCTAAAACCTCTACTTTTAACCAAACAGAATCTTGATCATCATCAATTCTAATTTCTCTTACTTTTTGAATTAAACCACTAGACTTTCCTTTATGCCACAATTTTTTTCTACTCCTTGAGTAATATACAGCTTCGCCAAGCTGAATAGTTTTTTTAAAAGATTCTTCGTTCATATATCCTAGCATCAAAACTTCACCTGAAGAATGATCAGTTGTTACAACAGGAATTAATCCCTCTTCATTAAACTTAGGCGCCAATTCATTTGACTCTTCAATTTGTTCTATACTCTTTCTTTTCTCAAAATTTATTTCATTCATATTATTTTTTTATTTTTTCTTCAATTGGTGATAAGCTTTGTTTTTCTAACTTTTCTAAAAAGTTTTTAAAAGATTCTGTTTCAGTTTTGTTGCTTCCCAACTTTCTTACCGAAACTGTTTCATTATCATTTTCTTTTTTACCAACAGCTAAAATTAAAGGTATTTTCATATTACTATGCTCCCTTATTTTATAACCAATTTTTTCATTTCTTATATCAAGCTCTACTCGAAAACCTTTTTTTACTAAGACATCGTTGATTTTTTTTGCATAATTATCAGTTTCTGAAGTTATCGTAGCAACAACAACCTGTGTTGGTGCAAGCCATAACGGCAAATAACCAGCATAATGTTCAATCAATATTCCTGCAAATCTCTCTAAAGAACCAAACAAAGCACGATGTAGCATTACTGGTATTTTTTTCTGTCCATCTTCAGCTACATATGCCGCCCCTAATCTACCTGGAAGATTTAAATCTACCTGTAGGGTACCACATTGCCAGTCCCTTCCAATTGCATCTCTTAATACAAATTCAAGTTTTGGACCATAAAACGCCCCTTCTCCTGGATTTAAACTATATTTTAGGCCAGTCGCTTCCATTGCTTCTTTTAAAGCAGTTTCTGCTTTATCCCAAATTGTGTCCTCTCCTACACGGTTCTCAGGACGATCAGAGAATTTAATAGTAACATCAGCAAATCCAAAATCTTTATAAATACTTAGAATAAGATCACATACAGTTTTACTTTCTTCTGTTATTTGATCTTCAGTACAAAATATGTGTGCGTCATCTTGAGTAAATGCTCTCACTCTCATCAAACCGTGTAATGCACCTGATGGTTCATAGCGATGAACCTTACCAAATTCAGACATTCGAATAGGTAAGTCCCTATAACTTTTTAAACCCTGTTTATAAATTTCAACTGCCCCTGGACAATTCATAGGCTTAATTGCAAATATTTTTTCCTCTTTTGCGTCAGTTGTAAACATATTTTCACCAAATTTATCCCAATGACCTGAAGTTTCCCACAGAGATTTATCAAGTAGATCAGGAGTGTTGGTTTCAAGATATCCTGCTCTATCTTGTCTAAGACGCATATAATTTATCAATGATTGAAATAATGACCATCCTTTAGGATGCCAAAAAACTGCTCCAGGCGCTTCTTCTTGAAAATGAAATAAATCCATTTCCTTTCCTAATTTTCGGTGATCCCGTTTTTCTGCCTCTTCAATTTGTTGAAGGTATTGTGATAACTCTTTTTCACTTCTCCAAGCAGTTCCATAAATTCTTGTTAGCATTGCATTTTTTGAGTCACCTCTCCAATAAGCACCAGCTACTTTCATTAATTTAAAGGCTTTCCCCACATATTTTGTTGAAGGCATATGAGGTCCTTTGCACAAATCTAGCCATTTACCTTGTTTATAAATTGATAAAGTTTCATCTTTAGGCAAATCTCTAATTAATTCTGTTTTATATTTTTCACCTTTATTATTAAAAAAATCAATTGCTTCTTTTCTCGTCCACACCTCTCTAACAAAATTATCACCTTTATTAATAATTTCATGCATTTTTCTTTCTATTCTTTCTAAATCAGAAGTTGTGAAGGGAGTATCCCTAGCAAAGTCATAATAGAAACCATTTTCAATTGCTGGACCTATTGTAACTTGTGTATTAGGAAACAATGATTGTACAGCTTCTGCCATAACATGTGCACAGTCGTGCCTAATAATATTTAATGCTTCTTCATCATTTTTTTTAATTATTTGTATTTTAGAATCTGATTCAATTCTTGTAGAAAGATCTAAAATTTCATTATTTAATTTTATAGCAACAGATTCTTTTGATAGAGATTTTGAAATTGATTCAGCAATTTCAAAGCCACTAATTGCTTTTTTGAAATTTTTTGTATTGCCATCAGGAAATGTAATAGTAATTGTATCAGTCATAAATAATTATTAGGAGCTTTTCCAAATTGTCCCATTTTTAGTATCTTCAATTTCAATTCCTTTTTCTTTAAGTTCATTACGAATATCATCAGCCAAAGCAAAATTTTTGTTGCCTCTAGCCTCATTGCGTTTTTTTATCAAGCTTTCTATAGTAGTTTCATCAAGATTTGGAGAATTTCCATAACCAAGCCATTTATCTGGGCTATCTTGAAGAATGCCGATTATTTTGCCAACTTCCAATAAATTATATTTTATTTTACTTCTAAGTTTTTTATCTGCACTGCTTATCTTATTACTTAAAATATTTAATTCAGCAATTACCTTTGGGGTATTTAAATCATCACATAAACCCTCAATAATTTTTTCTTCTATTTGATGATTATCTTCATAAGCATCAATATTTTCTAGCTCTTTCAAATTGCGATATAATCTATCCAACATTATATTATTTTGTTTTATAATATTAACTGTCCAGTTTAAAGGTTGTCTGTAATGAGCTGAAATCAGCGTTAGTCTTAACACCTCTCCTTTAAATTCTTTAACTAAATTATTAACTAGTCGAATATTACCTAAAGACTTTGACATTTTTTCACCCTCAACATTTACAAATCCATTATGGACCCAGTATCTTGCAAAAGATTTTAAGTCATTCATTTTATTATGAGCCGCACATGTTTGGGCTATTTCATTTTCATGATGAGGGAAAATTAAATCAGCACCACCGGAATGTATATCAAAGGGTAATCCCAATGTTTTTTCAGACATTGCTGAACATTCTAAATGCCAACCCGGTCTGCCAAATCCCCAGGGGGATTTCCATCCAGGTTTATTAGATTGACTAGGTTTCCACAAAACAAAATCTGTAGGGTCTTTTTTATAAGGGGCAACCTCAACTCTACTTCCCACAATTTGTTCTTCTTTATTCCGACCAGAGAGAGATCCGTATTTTTTAAACTTGGGAACATGAAACAATACATGCCCTTCTTTTTCATAAGCAAATTTTTTTTGAATTAATAACATTATTAGCTCTATCATTTCACTAATATGTTCTGTCGCTTTAGGTTGTAAGTTAGGTAAGTTGACTCCAAGTATAGACATGTCATCATTATAAATATTTGTAAATTTTGTTGTTAAATCTATAATTGGAATATTAGTTTCTTCAGACGCAGCAATAATTTTATCATCTATGTCAGTTATGTTAGATACATAAGTTACTTTAGGATAAATAGTGCGAAGAAATCTAACTAAAAGATCATTAACAACAGCCATTCGTGCATTTCCAATATGTGCGTAATTGTATACAGTAGGACCACATGCATAAATTCGAACATTATTTTTATCTATAGGAATGAACTCTTCTGACTTATTACCTAATGAATTGTGAATCTTTAATATACTCATAATTATTAAAATACCTTATATTATTGAAAAGGGGGTTTTGAAATTTAAAATTAAAAAAAAGGATTATATGCCCATTGAAGTAAGGCTTGTCTTTGCTTTTTTCTACAACTATAAAATTTTTTTGGACAATTTTTTTTGATTCCTCCAATATGTCTGGGACCAAATGCTTTCCATCTTGAAATTTGAATTTTATCAATTTCTGGGATCCTTCTTCCAAGTGTAAAACGACAATACCATTGGAACCAACCCCGTGGATCTTCTTCCATAATCCATCCATTTTTTTTCCATTCTTTCAAACTTAAACCAGCTCTAATTTGGAAATAATTTAAATTAGTGTCAAAAGTTTTACTTAATTTGGCCTTAATAAACCATGATCTAGGATACTCATCAATGGTATTTCCTAGATAAGAGCCACCAAAAACACCGTACTCAAGCATTTTTTTTGGAGTTAGGTCAGGTTTAAAGTCTTTATAGAAAGCAACCTTTTTATCCACTTTAATCAGTTAATAAAAAAATCTTTTGTTTGATTAGATATTTGCAAAATATTTTTTTTTAGTTTTTGTAAAGTCATAACTTCAATTTGTCTTACTCTTTCTTTACTTATTTTTAATTTTTTACCTATATGATCTAATGTTGTTGGGGAGTCAGTAAATTTCCTAGAATTAATTATATATTGTTCTCTTTCATCTAAATTATTAATTGCATGCGAAATCCATTTTTTTTTAAGTTTACCATCATTATTTTTTTGTACAATATTATGCTGAGTATCTGATTCATCTTTTAAAAGATCTATTAATTCAACAGTACTTTCATTTTCTTTAATAGTTTGATTTAATGATTGATCTCCCATTTTTAGTCTAGAATCTAAATGCTCAATATCTAGAGGTTTCATATTTAACATTTTAGATATTTTTTCTACATCATTAATATTCATCGTTTTTAAACTATCAAAATTAATCATTTTTTTTATTTTATTAAAACTAAAAAATAAAATTTTTTGAGAAGCTGTTGATCCATTTTTTACTATTGACCAGTTTTTTATAATATAATCTTGTATCATAGCTCTTATCCACCACCGTGAATAAGTTGATAGTCTAAACCCCTTTGAAGTGTCAAACTTTTCTATTGCATACATTAGACCCATAGTTCCCTCTTGTACTAGGTCTTCATTAGGTAGACCATAACTAGAAAATTTTTTGCACAAAGAGACAACTAGTTTTTTATAAGCATCTAATAGTTTTACAAGAGACTTATTATCTTTTGTATTTTGCCAACTACTTATTAGTTTGTATTCCTCTTCTTTATTTAAAAGTTTTTGTTTTTTCATAAGTTCGTGTTTATTTCTTTTTTTATAAATTAAATTTTAAATCAATGATAAAGTAAGCATTAAATTTTTTTATTCAATAAAGGTGATATTAATTAAATGTATAAGCTGTATTATATAATTAAAAACTAATAAAATTTATTGATATATATTATAATTAAAATTTGATGATATATTTTGTCGCACTAGTATTAATTTATAAAAAATTTACTTGAAAATATCCAGATTGATATAGTTAACATATGTAGGAATCTATTTATGACATATTATTATTTGCAATCAACAGATTATGTTGGCATCTCATTTTGGATAGTATCAGTCGCAATGTTTGCTGCTACTGTATTTTTTTTATATGAAGGCATGAATGTAAAATCATCCTGGAGAGTTTCAATGCTTGTTGTAGGATTAGTAACTCTAATAGCAACTGTCCATTATTACTACATGAGAGAGTTGTGGGTAAACACTGGAGAATCCCCTATAGTTTATCGATATATTGACTGGCTTCTAACTGTTCCTTTGCAAATGATAGAATTTTATTTAATATTGGTAGCGGCAGGTTTAGCTGTTTCTTCAAATGTTTTTTGGAGACTTTTAATAGGTACACTAGTTATGCTTCTTGGAGGATATGCAGGAGAAAACGGATGGATATCTCCAACTCTAGGATTTGTAATAGGAATGGCTGGCTGGATATTTATAGTTTTTGAAATTTTTAGAGGTGAATCTAGTGTAATTGCTACAAAAAATGATTCAATTAAATATGCCTTTCGCGCAATGGGTCTAATTGTTGTTATAGGATGGTCAATTTATCCTATAGGATATATATTTGGCCTGTTAACACCAATGATTGGTTTGGGAACTGTTAATATTAATTTTCTAAACATTACATATAACTTAGCAGATTTTATTAATAAGATATTATTTGGGTTAATTATATGGAATGCAGCTATTAAAGATTCAAAATCTAGTTAAGTTAAAAAATTATATGTCCAAAAAAAAAATTGTTATCGTTGGAGGCTCTGGATCTATTGGCTCAACTATAGCTAGAGAATTTGTAAATAATCAGTTTGAACCACATTTAATCGGAAGAAACTTTTCCGCTTTAAAGAATGTATCAGAGGAGTTAAATTGTTCTTATGAAGTAGCTGATGTTACAAAAACCGATGATTTAATAAAAGCAATTGGCAAATGTGGAGAAAATATTTTTGGATTAGCATACTGCGCAGGATCAATTGATCTAAAACCCTTATCTCTTGCTCATGAAAATGATTATATTGAAAGTTTTAAGGTAAATACACTAGGTGCAATTTCAGCCATCAAGGCAACTAAAGATATTTTAAAAAAAAATAAGGGCTCAATACTATTGTTTTCTTCAATAGCTGTAAAAAATGGATTTATGAATCATTCTATAATATCAACCTCTAAAGGAGGAATTGAGGCCTTAACAGTTTCATTAGCAGCTGAACTTGCCCCAGATATAAGAGTTAATTGTATTGCCCCCAGTTTAACAGAATCAGGTATGACTAAAGCAATTACTTCAAATCAAAATATAAAGAAGGCTATTGAATTATTACATCCTATACCTAGAATTGGACAACCAAGTGACCATAGTAAACTAGCGGCTTATTTATTAAGTGATGCAAACGCCTGGATTACTGGTCAAATATTCAACATTGATGGAGGTAGATCTACCCTAAGGCGTAAAGGATAACCTTAATAATTAAGTTCTATATAGACCGGTTCTCCATGTATTAAATTAATTGCCGCTTTTGAAAATTTCGGAGGACCCTTTGGCCGATAATTATTACTAAATGCAAAGCCTTCTTTAGGACGCCAAAATAATCCAGTCTTAAGCTTCCCATCAGAATCTTCATCGTGATAAGCCACAATTGCTATTTTTCCCTCATGTATTTTACTTAAAGGAACAACAACTTTACCTTTGTTAACCCTTTTTCTTACACTTTCTATTGCAAGATCTTCATTTAAAAAACTTTCTTTTGAGTCATATATTTTAACGTCTATAAATCCATCTCCATGCTCAACATTGGGAAAAATTATAGTTCCATGACTATATGCGCTAAATGAAACTATGAAAGATATGCAAAAACAGAATATTTTAGAAATAGTACTTTTCATTTAAGTAACCTAAATATAATAGAATCAAGTGCTGAACAATAACGAATATCTAAATAAGCTCTATCAATCAGAGCAACCCCTTATTATATATAAAACTGCTAATGGATTTGATGTTTATACAGATTTTTCAAAAAAATATTTGATAAACAAGAGAAATATAAAAAATTTTTTAAATATCCAGACAAAAAAGAAACAATCACAATTAGATAGCCTTAACTGCTATATTGGATTTTTTGGATACAAAGTTCTTTGTGAGAATATCGGTATAAAGTTTCCTAAACAAAAAACTAACAGTTTTTATGATGGTATTTTTTATAAACCTTCAACTAAGGTAAGTATAAGAAAAAATATTTATATTCAAAGTATCAAAAAAAATTTTAAAGAAATAAAAATTAATAAAAAAAAATATTCATTGTTAAATAATAAATTTGATCTCAATTTATCCTTAAAACAGTATAGTAAACTTTTTGATGATTTTTCTAAAAATATTCAACAAGGTAAAACTTATCAAATTAAAATTGCCCAAACCTATTCAAAAAAAGGAAAAGTAAATGCAGTGGAGCTTTTTTGGAAATTAATGCAAATGAATGAGTCACCAGAAAGTTTTTTAATTAGAGATAAAAATTACAGCATAATTAGTTGTTCACCAGAGACACTGATTATAAAAAAGAAAAATTTAATAAAAACAAAGCCTATTGCAGGAACGCTGAGAAAAACAAAAAGTTTAAATACAAATAAAGCATTATCTTTTTTTAGAAACAACGAAAAAGAAACAAAAGAACACAATATGATTGTTGATATGGAGCGAAATGATCTATCAAAAATTTGTAAAACTGGATCTGTAAAATTAGAAAAATTAAAAAAAGTTGAAGAATACAGAGATCTATTTCATTATGTTACCACCATAAAAGGCCTGATAAAAAAAAATATTACTAATCATGAAATCATATCATCATTAATGCCTGGAGGCTCAGTAATTGGGTGTCCAAAAATTAGCACTATTCAACTTCTTAATAGTAAAGAAAAAAATGATAGAAACATTTATACAGGAAGTTTTGGTGTAATACATGCGAACGGTGACATGCGTTTTAATATAATGATAAGAACACTTTTGAATTTTAAAAATAATATAAATTTATCTGTTGCTAGTGGAGTTATTTTGGGTAGCACTGCTAAAAAAGAGTATAATGAAAATTATATAAAGGCAAAATCACTATTGGAGTTATTTCGCTGATGATTTACCTTATAGACCACGAAGACTCATTTACATATAATTTAGCCCACTTACTTGACAGTATCGAGCCAACATTCGTATCTAATTATTATGACCTAAATTTAAAAAAACTTGAGAAATCATCAACAATAGTTTTATCACCGGGACCTGGAGAACCTAAAGACTACCCTAAAACTACTAAGATTTATAAAAAATATAAAGGAAAGAAAAAAATTCTTGGGATTTGTTTAGGCTTTCAACAAATTGTTTATTCTGAAGGAGCAAAAATAGTTCAACAAAAGAATATCTTACATGGTTATCAAAGTGACATAAAAATAACAAATAATAAATCAATCTTTAAAAAAAATTCAGAATTTTTTGCTGGCAGATATCACTCACTAAAAATGGCAGAACCTTTTATTTCTAAATCTATGTATATTACAATGCGTTGTAAAAAAACAAATGTAGCA
>CETH01184476.1_pt1 | contig 78437 bp, 68 predicted proteins | sample 361461 | NCBI WGS metagenome assembly CETH01 (sample SAMEA2622695, study PRJEB7988) | marine metagenome | isolation source: saline water (ENVO:00002010), including | reverse complement strand
GTAAGCCAGCTAGAAAGGCCCCAGCTAAGCGGAAAACAGCCGCTAAGCGAAAAAGATAGATTTAAGGCTAATAATCAACCTTAGTCAGATAAAGACCGTCAGGAGGAGCAGTTGGTCCGCCCTCCTGACGGTTTTTTGATTCTAGCGCGGTTTTTAAATTCTTTTCAGTCCAACTGCCCTTACCTACCAAGTATAAGGCACCCACTATATTGCGGACTTGTTTGTGTAGAAAAGAACGTGCCTTGGTGGTAATAATTATTTCATCTTGAAAATGTTCAACTGTCAAAAGATCAAGAGTTTTTATTGGTGAGGCTGCTTGACATTCTTTTGCACGGAATGTGCTGAAATCATGTTGGCCTAAAAGATAAGGGGTAGCATTTTCCATTTTTTTTGAATTTAGGGATACTGGGCACCACCAAGCTCTTCCTGACTCTATAGCTAAAGGTGCTCGGCGATTTATTATTTTGTAACGATAAGTGCGTGCTTTCGCATCGCGGCGAGAATCAAAATTATCATTTGTAGCATGAACACTTAGTATGCTGATGGTCGCTGGCCGTAAATGTGCATTTATAGCACTTTGAATAACAGCTACGTCATAACTCTTTTGAAAGTCTAAATGACATACTTGTCCTGTAGCATGTACACCAGAATCTGTACGACCGGCACCATACACATTAGTTTTTTCTCCACTGAAAGCACATGCTGCATCTTCAATGGACTCTTGAATTGATAAACCATTTTTTTGTTTTTGCCACCCCACAAATGGCTTACCATCATACTCAACTGTTAATTTATATCTTGGCATTTTAAGGGCAGTTTATCTTCAAACCGCATCCCTCGCAAAAAAACATCTATATCAAGTGGTTTTTTCCCTGCCCTTTGCAATTGAGTTATAACTAAGACAGAATTTTCCCCACACATAACACATAGGCCTTTGCCTGGTAGTTCCCATATCGAACCAATTTCTTTTGAATTATGATTATACTCTAGGTAACCATTAAGAACTTTAATTCTTTCGCCTTTATAAGCAAACCATGCGCCTGGGGTGGGGTTTAGCGCACGTACTTTGAGCAAAATTTCCTTTGCAGATAGTTCCCAATCAATTTCAGCCTCAGTTTTGATGATTTTGTGTGCATATGTCACATTTGAGGAAGATTGAGGAACGGCATCAATTTTATTCATTACTAAACCATCAATAGTCTTGGGTAATAGGTCGGCTGCTAATAACGATAGCCTATTATGGAGATCCTCAAAATTCATTTGATCGTTAATCTTGACAGCATGACTGGCCAAAATTGCACCTGCGTCAAGTTTATCCGTCATTTGCATGATTGTAATTCCGGTAGAAGAGTCTCCCGCCATTATCGCACGCTGAATTGGTGCGGCTCCCCTCCACCTTGGCAAGAGAGATGCATGTGCATTTACACACCCAAATTTAGGGTGATTAAGAAACTCAGGCGGAAGAATCTGTCCATATGCAACGACAACAGCAATATCAGGATCTAATCGTATAAATTCTTGGTAGCATTCTGGTGTTCTAAGTGAGTTAGGTTCCTTGACATCTAATCCAAAATTGTGTGCAACTTTTGCTATATCTGTGGGTTGTTTTAATTTACCTCGTCCATATCGAGAGGGAGGCTGAGTATAAACAGCTAAAATATCATGGCCAGCATTAATTATTGCTTCGAGTGATGGAACTGAAAATTTCGGCGTTCCCATAAAAACAACACGAAGAGGTGCAAAATTCATATTCTAAAGCCTATTTTTTTTCTTCACAGGTTGCCCGAATTTTTCACCCTCAACACGTTTCGCTTTGGCTAATTTACGTAGTATCATTTTTCTCTTTAGTGCCGATAGATAGTCAACAAAAAGAATTCCATCTAAATGATCAATTTCATGTTGAAGGCAAACAGCTAATACACCTTGAGCTGAAATCTCATGATTTTCATTATTTCGGTCTATATAACTTATTTTTACTTCGCCTGGGCGTTCTATCTCTGCAAAATGTTCAGGTAGTGATAAACAGCCTTCATTATAGACAATTTTTTTATCGCTTGCTTCTATTATTACTGGGTTAATTAAGCACATAGGATTTGAGGGCTCATTTTCTTCATGTATATCAACTATAATAACTCTCTTAGGTATACCTATCTGAATCGCAGCCAGTCCGATGCCTTCTGCTGCGTACATAGTTTCAAACATATCATTAATGAGATCAGAAACCCCAGAATCAACAAATTTCACTGGTTTTGATAGTTCTTTTAGCTTTTTTTCAGGAGCTATTAGAAGCTGTTTTATTGCCATATAACTTATCCTATGTTGCACTTAGACAGGTATTATGCAGATTAGTAGACGTCAAGTGTTCTAGGAGCTAGTTTTTTATGACAAGCCTGCTCATAACTATCCTCGTTTGCACCCTTTTTCTTGCCTTAGCTGTATTTTGGCTTGGCTGGAATTTTGTCAAGCGTTTCAATAGTAGTTCTAAGGGGTCAGAACTAGGTATTGAAATTGGTCGAATTTCTGAAGTAGCCCGGGAAGGCCAAGTTGGTCTTGAAACACGACTAAAAGCTTTAACAGAGTCTTCTGAGTCTTTTCGTTCTAGTATTAATGAAAGATTACAAGCACAAGAGATTAAACTAAATAAAACTCTAGAGGAAGGCTTGCATACTAGTACAAAAAAGACTCTAGAAACTATGAGCAAGCTTGAAAGCAGATTAGCTGTGATTGATAAAGCTCAAGAAAATATTGTTGAGCTTTCCGGGCAAATGGTTGGGTTACAGGAAATTTTATCAAATAAACAAGCTCGGGGTGCTTTTGGGGAGATTCAACTATACGATCTTGTAAGGCAGGTTTTGCCTCCTTCGGCCTTTAAAGATCAGGCACAGTTATCTAACGGTAAGAGGCCTGATTGTTTGTTGGTGTTGCCTAACCCCCCGGGACCAATAGCAATTGATGCAAAATTCCCATTAGAAAGTTACCACTTGTTGAGATCTGCAACATCTGATTCTGATAGATCTTCTGCAGCAAGGACTTTCAGGGATGCAATTAAAGTACACATAAAGGATATTGCACAAAAATATATTGTACCAGGAGAAACAGCTGAGGCTGCCCTTATGTTTCTTCCTTCAGAGGCAGTCTATGCGGAGCTACATGCAAATGCTCCTGAGGCGGTAGAGGCATCGTATAGGGCGCGAGTGTTTATTGTTTCCCCAACAACCTTGTGGGCTACACTCAATACAGTGCGAGCTATTCTTAAAGATGTGCAGATGCAGGAGCAGGCAGGTTTAATACAAAAAGAGGTAGGTAGTCTAATATCTGATATGGGGCGCCTTGATGATAGAGTGTCCAAATTACAAAAGCACTTCGATTTAGCAGTGCGCGATGTTAGTGAAATCCGGACTTCTGCAGATAAAGTTATTCGCCGTGGCGAGAGAATCGAATCGGTTGAAATAGAAGAAGTAATAGAACCCAGTTCAACTCTTGGGGGGCCTAAAAAAAATTAGAAAACTAGTGATTAATAAAAAATCAAATTTCTCTTCTAGAATTTAATGCTGCAGTTAGAGTTCCATCATCAAGATAATCTAGCTCACCCCCTACTGGAACTCCATGCGCAAGCCTTGTTATATTTACCATATGATCCGCAAGCATGTCCGCAACATAATGTGCCGTGGTTTGTCCATCAACAGTAGCAGACATTGCCAAGATAATTTCTATTTTTTTATTACCTCTTATGCGGTCAATAATACTCGAAATATTAAGATCTTCAGGCCCAATACCATCAAGAGGTGATAGCAACCCTCCGAGAACATGATAATAACCTTTAAATGCTCCGGATCGTTCTATTGCCCATAGATCAACAACTTCTTCAACAATACAAAGAGTATTATGGTCACGTTTCTCATCAGAACATATTGTACAAGGACTAGTAGAGTCGAGATTTCCACAGACTTCACATTCTCCTATTGCTTTCTCTGCATTGTTAAGAGCATTGCTAAGCGGTAGGAGTAATGTATCTCGGCGCTTTAATATATAAAGTGCAGCTCGTCTAGCTGATCTTGGACCTAATCCAGGTAGTTTGGAGAGGTATGCAATTAATTGCTCAATTTCCGGTCCAACCATGACCGGTCTCCTTCCATATAAATTTTTATATTGGTAGCTTCATACCTGGTGGAATTGGGAGCCCAGCAGTTATTTTTTGCATTTCTTCTGCCACATAGGCCTCCACTTTAGTTTTCGTATCATTTACTGCGGCAACGATTAGATCTTCGAGTATTTCATTATCGCCTTCACTTAAAAGTGATGGATCAATCTTTAGTGCTTTCATCTCTCCCTTACCACTAAGTGTGACGCTAACTAAACCGCCACCTGAACCTCCAGTGATTTCATGGCTTTCTAAAGACTCTTGCATCTCGGCTACCTTACCTTGCATTTTTTGAGCCTGCTTAAGCATCTGATTTATATTTTTCATTTTATTTATTCTCCATTTTATATTCAGGCTTTGTCATTTGGCTTTATATCTTTAATTTTTGAGCCAGGAAATCTATCAATTACTTCTTTAACGATTTTATTTTCAGCTGCAATAGAACAAAGCTCTTCATATTGATCAATTTTCTGTTGCGAAAGAGTCTTTTCACCGTCTTTGTCAGAGATTGCAATAACCCAACGTTTTCCTGTCCAATCTTTGAGACATTGTCCCAATGTAGTAACTAGATTATCACTTGCACCATCACGAATCCGAATTTCGATTTGAGAAGGATGAAAATGCACAAGATGTACATCATTATTTAACCAATAATTTAACCTTGGTTCCTTCATATTTTTAGCAAGATCTGCCAAATCCTGAAAACATACAGGATCTTTTTGGAATTGATTATGATTATCTATTTCTATTACGGGCTCACTATTTCGAATAGCCTGTTCATCTCCAGAAACTTTTAGTTCTGTCGCTCTAGTGTTTGATTGTGGAGGTTTATTAAGAGTTTTTTGTGAAGATATCGGTATGGTATTAGTTGAAGACTTGCTCACTCTTTCTTCATTCGTTGGAATGTTATCTTTCTGGGATTCTGTTTCCTGACCATATTTCGTTATTTTTTTTATTATATCAGCTGGAGTAGGCATGGTTGAGGCGTGTGTTAGGCGAATTATTATCATTTCAGCTGCTTGCATAGAATTTGGAGCAAACCTTACTTCATCAAGACCTTTTAATAAAATCTGCCATGATCTTGTTAAAACTGAAATAGATAAACTTTCACAAAGTTTAAGGCCGGTAGTTCTTTCCAGTTCTGGGGTGCTGGGGTCAGTAGCAATTTCAGGTGAAATTTTTAGTCGTGTTACCCAATGTGTTACTTCGAGTAAATCACGAATTATGATTACTGGATCGATACCTGCTTGATATTGTATTTCCAATTGATCTAATGCTTGTGAAGTTTTGCCTCTCATTATCTCTTCAAAAAGAGAAAAAATCTGGATTCTGTCAGTCAGACCAAGCATTTTTTTGACAGTATCTTCAGATACTTCTTCCAAGCTTATAGTGATTGCTTGATCAAGAAGGGATAGTCCATCTCTTACTGATCCATCTGCGGCATGTGCAATTATTTGAATGGCTGTATCACTTATTTTAACTTTTTCTTGTTCAGCAATATTGGAAAAGTGTTCTTGTAATTGTGCTACCGATACTCTTTGTAGATCAAATCTTTGGCACCGGGAAAGCACTGTAATAGGTAATTTACGAATTTCTGTAGTTGCAAATACAAACTTTACATGCGGTGGTGGCTCTTCTAGTGTTTTTAATAATGCGTTAAAGGCTGCCCCTGATAACATATGTACTTCGTCTATTATATATACTTTGTAACGTGCGCTAGTTGGTCTATATTGTACGCTTTCAATTATTTCACGAATATCTGAAACACCAGTTCGTGATGCCGCATCCATTTCAATTACATCAACATGTCGATCTTCTGTTATCGATATACAGTGTTCACATTTGTTACATGGGTTAGGTGTTGGTTTCCCTTTACCGTCCTCACCGATACAATTTATAGACCTGGCTATGATACGTGCAGCAGAGGTCTTGCCAACTCCCCTCACTCCTGTCATGACCCAGGCATGAGGAAGTCTGTCAGAATATATGGCATTACTTAGTGTGCGCACTAAAGTATCCTGCCCCACCAACTCATCAAATCTTGTAGGCCGGTATTTTCTTGCTAAAACGCGGTAATTTGTTTTAGTTGCTGTATTCACGTTATTCCTTAATTGAAAGATTATATTTTGAAATAATTTAACAAGGTGGAAAGCTGGACTACGACCCAATTCGGATCTCGTTACGGCTGCTTCCTTTCGGACCTGACCGGGTTAGCGAGGGATTTGTCCATAGCCAGCCTTCCAAGATCAGTATATCAGCTATCACTGTACTATTTGCAATAGCACTACCTATTAAAAAATAAACAAATTATATGAGATCCTGAGTTTTTAAGAAATCATAAGAAAAATTGTAAAAAAATAGCTATTTTTCAATAGTTTTTCTTCATCATCATAAACCTTATGCCATATTTCACATTTGCAGTTATCCCTTTGACTGATATGGAAAGCTATGCAAACTTTCTTAAATGTTGGACGAAAAATCGATGATTTCACTAGCTCCTCGATCTGGGAATACCTTTTCCGGAAGCCCTTTAAGTCGAGTCGCGGAGCTCCGAAGAGATATAGACTGGGTTTCAGATAGACTTTCGGATACTCAATCTCTATTTGTTGTATATTGGCAGGGTAAACACTTAATTGATATTTCTGGTGATCCCAAAGCAGTTTTCTTATCTCAAAAGTCTATATCAGTTTTTTTTGATGGTAATGAGGAAATTGTATTTCTAGGCCTAGGGGAAACTAATCATAGTAACCAAGGGAGGGCCTATTTTGGTGTTGATCTTTCTCATATTGATGAATCGACTTTATTAGATTTCATTCCGGGTTCTGTATTTATGGAAATCAGAGAGACGGTAGAAGTTATAAAAAAAACTGAGGCATCAATTTTAGCATGTACAAGAGGCTTATTATATTGGCATCGACAATCTTGCTTTTGCGGTTACTGCGGAACATCGACAAAATCTATAGGGGCAGGACATGAACGAGTTTGTTCTAATAATAAATGTAATAAGAAACAATTCCCTAGGATAGATCCAGCGATAATCGTCCTCGTTCAAGATAATGATAGATGTTTACTCGGTCGACAACCTTGGTGGCCAAAAGGTATGCACTCAACTTTAGCCGGATTTGTTGAGCCTGGAGAAAGCCTAGAGGAAGCCGTAAAAAGGGAGGTTATGGAAGAATCTGGGATTATAGTAGGTGACATAATTTACCATTCTTCTCAGCCATGGCCACTTCCATCATCATTAATGATAGGTTTTATAGCCACTGCATATTCTACTAAAATTATTATTGATGAAGATGAATTGGAAAGTGCGCGTTGGATTTCCAGGAAAGAGATCCAGAGTACGGTAGAGAATGATAAATTTAGACTTCCTGGTGACTATTCAATTGCCCGTCGTTTAATTGATGATTGGTTAAGTCAGTTTTAGGAAATGTTTGATATTTAATTATTTATTATGTTTTAGTCTATATGTATGTGCAGGAAATACCCCCATTATTCTAACCTCTTTGCTGAAAAGGGTAAGTTCCTCCAGCGCTTTTTTTAGATCTGGCCTCTCAGGATGTGCCTCAACCTCCGCAAAAAATTGAGTTGCAGTAAAATTACCCCCTAACATGTAGCTTTCAAGCTTGGTCATATTAATCCCATTAGTTGCAAAACAGCCTAAAGCTTTATGAAGCGCTGCAGGTACATTACGTACACGAAAAACAAATGAAGTAACAACAGGACCACTACTAATGTCAGGGTCTATGCGATCACGGGCGAGTACAATAAATCTTGTTGTGTTGTGATCTTCATCTTCAACATTAGATTTTAAGATCGCCATACTATAAATTTGAGCTGCTAGCGAAGATGCAATGACACCAACCGACTTATCTTTACGTTGAACAGCCTCCGCTGCTGCACCAGCTGTATCAGCATGCACTACAGCTTTTAAGCCAAGGTTATTAATGATTTTATTACACTGTGAAAGAGCATGAACATGACTATGAACAGTTCTAATATCTTTGAGGCTAGAGCCATTTATACCTAGAAGTTGATGTCTTACTCTTTGAAAGTGCTCAGCAACAAAATATAGACCCGATTTTGGCAGCATTTGATGAATATCTGCTACTCTACCTGCAACAGAATTTTCTATAGGTATCATGGCATGTTCTGCCATCCCATCCTCTACTACTTTAAAAGTTTCTGCAAAAGTAGAACATGGAAGTGTTTGCCAATTTGGGAACATTTCCCTACAAGCTAGGTCAGAATATGCTCCAGGCAATCCCTGAAAAGCTACTATTTGGCTTACGTCTTTGTTCAAGTTTTAATTAATCCTTTTTCCATATATTTGTAATTCTTCTCGAGCCTTTTCAAGATCTGCAGGAGTATCAACACCCAATGGGACTGTGTCAACGAAAGCAACATCTATACGCATACCGGCATCTAATGCTCTAAGTTGTTCTAATTTTGAAGATATTTCAGATCGACTTTGAGGTAAGGAAACAAATTTTTCGAGGGTTTCTCGTCTGTAGGTATACAGTCCTATGTGGTGCCATTTAAGTATGTGATTGCTGTACTTATTCGATCTAGTAAAATCTATAGCTTTACCGGAAATTCCTCCCTTTTCCTCTGAAACTAAAACTTTTACGATATTCGGATCTTCAAGCTCCTTATCATTCAAAATTGGGCTAGCAAGGGTTCCAATATCAACAGCTGAATTTTTTAGCAAATTTAAGGACTTTTGAGGTAGGTCTGGCTCAAGTGCTGGAAGATCACCCTGTATATTAATTATAAAATTAAATACGCTTTGTGGATCAATAATCTTTAATGCCTCAAAAATCCTATCAGATCCTGAGGGATGGTCAGGGTTGGTCAAAACAGCATTTCCACCCGCTTTCTCTACGGCTAATTTAATTTCTTTATCAGCACAGGCTACTACAACAGGTCCTACCATGGCAGATTCGGCCCTCTTCATCACTTGCACAATCATGGGAAGCCCAGCAATATCTAAAAGTGGTTTGTTTGGTAAGCGGGTTGACGCCAACCTTGAAGGTATTAGCACAATTGGGTTCATAGAATTTTTATCAGAAAGGCTAAATTTTCTATCCATATTTAACTCCAAATGTTTGTAGCTATGTTATAGTAGTTGGACACCGTTGGGGGAAGCAGCTAATCTAACTAAAAAACCCATATTTGGGGGATTCGATGTCTGCATTTGAACTAAATAAGGTAGCTGGCGCTGTATTATTTGCTGCATTGGTTGCAATGATCGCTTATATAGCGGCGAAGAATGTATTTGACTCTCACACTGTTGGTCATGACGTATTCAGTGCTAACGATCATTATCCCGTACCTGGTAATATGTTAAATGAAATCGAGGAAATAGATTTATCTAATAAAGAAGAAGAAGCTATAGAAGTATCTTTTTTGGATTTAGTTTCAACTGCAGGCATTGAATCTGGAAAGAAAGTTTTCAAAAAGTGTGCCGCTTGTCATACAATTGATAGTAATGGAGCAAATAAAGCAGGCCCGAATTTATGGAAAATTGTTGGTAGGCAAGTTGCATCTATAGATGGGTTTGGATATTCTGAAGCTTTAAAATCTCTTGGTGGAATATGGGATGTAGAGCGTTTAGGGGCATTTTTATTGAATCCAAAAGAGTATGTTCCTGGAACAAAGATGGGATTCTCAGGGATAAAGAAAGATCGAAAACGGGCTGATCTGGTGCGTTTTCTGATTACTTTGGATACTGAGTCAAAATAAAAAAATTTTTATAGAAATTATAAAATCATTTTTTAGCAATATGTAATAAAAAGCATAAAAATGATATTAGTGAGAATAAGTATAACCTAATTAGGTTTAAGATGACCGTAAAGCCATATATACACCCAGTTATATTAAGTGGCGGAAGTGGAACCCGTCTATGGCCTTTATCAAGAAAATTGCATCCCAAGCAATTACTAGAAATCGGTGATGATACTTCATTATTGCAAAAAACAGTGATGAGATTTTCTGGAGTTGAGTTTGCTAATCCTTTAGTGGTTTGTAATCATGAACATCGGTTTACAGTTGCGGAACAAATAGTTTCTATAGATGCGACTGTATCTCAAATTATACTAGAGCCTATTGCAAAAAATACTGCAGCCGCGGCTATAATTGCAGCATTATTCATTGAAAGGGAAAGTTCTGGGCAGCTTATGCTCATTACTCCATCGGATCATATGATTCAGGATTCTCATGGTATATTGACTGCTATTAGTTCTGGAAAAGTAGATGCGGAAAGAGGGGAAATCGTTATCTTCGGAATATCCCCTGATAGTCCTCATACAGGGTATGGATATATCCAAACTACTGGTCAAAGGTATTCGGGGGGATCTCTAAAAGTAACTTCATTTGTAGAAAAACCAGATAAGGCCAGCGCTTTAAAAATGATTGAAAGTGACAGTTATTACTGGAATTCTGGAATTCTTTTATGTAAGTCAAATAAAATCTTAGAAGAAGCTGAAAAATATACTCCCGAAATACTGCAATCATGTAAATTAGCATTAGATCTTGCTGTTAAGGATCTAGATTTTTTAAGATTAGATTCGAAATCCTTTGATTCTATAGAAAGTACTTCATTGGATTATGCTATAATGGAAAAGACGTCCAGTGCAGCATTAATACCTATAAATATAGGTTGGGATGATGTTGGAAGTTGGAACGCTATGTGGTCCTTTCAACAAAAAGATACTTCTGCAAACGCATTAGTAGGTGAAGTGGTGGCTTTAGATTCCAGTAAAAATTTTCTTATGAGCACAGGCCCACTTTTAGCTGCCTCGGGTATAGAGAATTTAGTTGTTGTTGCTACTCCTGATGCTGTACTAGTTGTGCCTCGAGAAATGTCTGAAAATGTTAGAGATTTAGTCGAGCTAATTCGTAAAGAAGGTTATGCACAACACGATAGTCACAGTATCGTTATAAGACCATGGGGCTCGTTCCAGGTTATTCATTCAGGTGAAGGTTACCAAGTTAAAAAATTAGTAATTAAGCCTGGTGCAGAAATTTCTCTTCAGTATCACAACAAAAGAGCAGAACACTGGGTAGTTGTAGGGGGGTCTGCGCAAATAAAACGTGATGAAGATGATCTTTATTTAAATGCTAATGAGTCCACATATATTCCCGTTGGATCTACACATAGATTGTCAAACCATTCTGAGGAGGAACTCATCGTAATTGAAGTGCAAACTGGAGATTATCTTGATGAGGATGATATAGTCCGTTTAGAAGATAAGTATGGACGCATAGAAAATTAATTAAATAATATGATAAAGTTACTATTTGATAAGTTTAGATAATTTTCGGAATGTGTCTGTTCCAGAGACTTCTAACCATTCAAAAATAACCATCTCTGTAGTTACAAGGCTTGCACCAAATGATTTGATGCGATTGTAGCCTGCAGTTTGGTCACTCTGTTTGCGTGATCCACATGCGTCTGTAATTACGTATACTTCAAAGCCACGCTGCACCAGGTCGGCCGCCGTCTGAAGAACACAGACGTGGGTTTCAGCTCCACATAGAACTATTTGATCTTTTCCAGAATTTTTCCATATATCCAAGAAGGAACAAGCCTCTTTATCCTTGACTGAACTAAAAGTTAGCTTGCTAACTATATTTTTATCTTTCGTAATAATACTTGATAATTCTTGTAATGTAGGACCTAAGCCCTTAGGGTATTGTTCAGTAAAAAGTATTGGAATATCAATGATTTGTGCGGATTCTAATAAAAGCTTAGTCTTAGACACAATTTTATCAGCATTATTTATTGCAGGCACAAGCTTTTCTTGTAAATCAATTACCATCAAACAGCTGCGAGAGGTAGAAATTAGCATGAGGCCATCCTTGTAGAATATATAATATAAACAAAATATAGGTATACGGTTGGTTAAAACTTATAATAATTTTCATTTTACCATATCAAAAATAATAAATTAGTAATCGAATATTTTTTTAGCATATTTCGGCCCGTGAAGACTTAGTGTATATCTTGTCTTATCAAGACGGTAAGTTAAAAGTGCTTTTAGAATGAGTAGATAGTTTGTTTATTCTAATGACGGTTTTTATCAGCGTCTAATGGAGAAACTCCAAAATGTCAGGGCATCCAAGTCCAATAGCACCAAATAAAGATCGTGAGAATCTTGAATCTGTAGTTGTAAGATTTGCTGGAGATTCTGGTGATGGTATTCAATTGACCGGAGGTAGGTTCACGGATGAAACGGCGTTAGCTGGAAATGATTTGGTTACATTTCCAGATTTTCCAGCAGAAATTAGAGCGCCTATAGGAACTACATATGGTGTTTCAGCCTTCCAAATCCAGTTTGGCTCGGATTCTATTCAGACTGCTGGAGATGCTCCGGATGTTCTGGTATGTATGAATCCTGCAGCACTAAAAGTAAATATCGCTGATTTGAAAATTGGAGGTGTAATAATCTCAGACGTTGGAACATTTACTGATAAGAATATAGAAAAGGCAGGATACAAAAATAATCCTTTAGAGGATGCGTCATTAAAAGATTATCGCACTATAAATATAGATATAAGTAAGCTTACCTTAGAATCAGTTAAAGAAACGGGAGTTAATAAAAGAGATGGTCAAAGATGTAAAAATATGTGGACACTTGGCCTAGTATCTTGGATGTACGAGCGTGATATTATCCGAACCGTAAATTGGTTAGAGGTAAAGTTTAATAAACAATCAGATATAGCTGCTGCAAATATAGCTGCTTTGAAGGCGGGGCATGCTTTTGGTGAAACTGCTGAACTCCCTTCTTCCTTACCCGTTTTTGCAGTTAGTCCTGCAAAATTTCCAAAAGGTGAGTATCGGACAGTGACAGGAACTTCAGCTCTAGCATGGGGACTTACAGCTGGATGTAACCTAGCCGAATTAAAATTATTTTTCGCATCTTATCCTATAACTCCTGCATCTCCTTTACTTCATACTCTTGCGTCTTTAAAGGAGTATAACGTTACAACTTTTCAGGCCGAAGACGAGATAGCAGCAGCTTGTGCTGCTATAGGGGCTTCCTACGGTGGAGCCTTAGGAGTGACTTCAAGTTCTGGACCTGGAATTGCGTTAAAGACAGAAGCTATAGGTCTTGCAATAGCCGCAGAATTACCCTTACTAGTTGTAAATGCCCAACGTGCAGGCCCTTCAACTGGCATGCCTACTAAAACAGAGCAGTCAGATCTTTATCTTGCAGTATATGGACGTAATGCTGATTCCCCTATGGTTGTCTTAGCGCCACGTTCCTCTTCAGATTGTTTTGATGTTGGTATGCAGGCAGTTCAAATCGCCACAAAATTTATGACACCGGTAATGATATTAACAGATACATTTCTTGTTAATGCAGCAGAGCCTTGGTTGTTACCTGATGTAGATAAAATAGAAGCTTTCCCAGCACAGTTTCGAACTGATCCAAATAATTTTATGCCATTTGCTCGTGACGAAGAAACAGGTGCCAGACCTTGGGTAAGGCCAGGAACACCAGGGCTGACTCATAGATTAGGTGGTTTAGAGAGGGGAGCCAATACCGGCAATGTATCAAATGATCCAGATAACCATCAGAAAATGACTCTAGCCCGCCGTAATAAAATTCTTGGTATTGCAGATAAGATACCATTACAAGAAATTGATTTAGGAGATTCAGAAGGAGATCTTGCTGTAGTAGGATGGGGATCAACTTATGGATCTATAAACCAGGCTGTTTTGAGTATTAGAGAACAGGGATATAAGGTTTCACACATACATGTGCGGAATATTTGGCCATTACCTTCAAATCTCAAAGATTTATTATCAGGGTTTAAAAAGATTTTAGTGCCCGAATTAAATACAGGACAGTTACTCACTATTATCAGAGCCGAGTATCTCGCTAATGCAAGAGGATTAAACAAAGTAGCTGGAAAACCTTTTAGAATTTCTGAAGTAGAACATGCAATAAAACAATGCTTAGATAAATAAAATGAATAATCAAACCTCAAAAGCCGAATTAACAATTCAGGATTTTACATCTGACCAAGAAATTCGCTGGTGCCCAGGCTGCGGAGATTATGCAATTGTCAAAGGAGTTCGTAAGGCACTTGCAGAAATAGGTACTCCGCCGGAAAAGGTAGTTTTTGTTTCTGGGATTGGATGTGCTGCTCGTTTCCCCTATTACATGGAAACTTATGGTTTTCATACAATTCATGGACGGGCTCCGTCTTTTGCTACTGGAATAAAACTTGCTAATCCAGACTTGGATGTTTGGGTAGTAGGAGGAGATGGGGATATGCTATCAATAGGGGGTAATCACACATTTCATGTTATGCGTCGTAATGTGGATGTAAACATACTCTTATTTAACAATGAAATTTATGGCTTAACGAAAGGTCAATACTCTCCCACATCTAAGATAGGTACGAGATCACCTTCAACTCCTGATGGTTCATTAGATTATCCTGTAGATCCAGCATTATTTGCATTAGGAGTTGGGGGTAAGTTTGTAGCTCGTGCCTATGATATAGGTCAGAAAATTTTACCCGAAGTTCTTAAGCGCGCACACTCAAACAATGGGGCATCATTTGTAGAAATTCTTCAAAATTGTCATGTATATAATGATGGTGTATTTGAGCAGGTGAGAGACAAAGGCTCAATCGAAAATCAGCTATTTTGTGAGCAGGGAAAGCCTTTAATTTTTGGTAAGGATCGCGATAAAGGTATTCGATTAAATCGTGAAAAACTGAGTCTTGAAGTTGTTTCCTTGCAAGATCCAGGAGTTACCGAAGCTGATATACTAATACATGAAGAAACCAATAACATCTTGGCCAAACTACTTGCAGAGATGAGACCTCCAAATGGACCTATGGCCTTTGGAGTTTTATACGCTGATCCCGTTCAATCATATGACTCAGCAGTACAAGAGAAAGTAGGCCATGGAACCAAGGGTATATGTGACCTTAACTCACTTATAAGAAAAGGGCATACATGGAGTGTATAGTAAGCTTTCTAAATTATGTATTCTGTCCTAATCGCGTGCTGCGCCAAAAAGGTGAAGCAACATAACAAACAGGTTTATAAAGTTTAGGTATAGTGAAAGCGCTCCCATAACAGACTTCTTTAACATGAGAGCTTCACCATCTGTCGCGACGTAGGTTTGCTTAATTCTTTGGGTATCGTAAGCAGTGAGACCAGTAAATACTATTACACCTACTACAGAAATGATCAAAGCCATAAAGCCATCATACCAAATAGCATTTACTATTGATGCAATCACAACGCCTATCAAACCCATGAATAGGAAAGAACCCCAGCGAGCTAGGCTGCGTTTTGTGGTGTATCCATATAGACTCATTAAGCCAAACAAACCTGCGGTTATGAAGAAGACCCTCATGATATCTGCGCCTGTGTATGCAAGAAAAACGTATGAAAGTGAGGCGCCCATAAGAACAGAGAATACCCAAAATAAGGTTTGAGCAGTCGAAGCTTTCATAGTCTGGATTTTTATGCCCATAAAAAACACGATACCTAATGGGGCGAGCATGACTATGAATCCGATGCCCGACTGCATCAAGGCTTGGTAGAGCCCTGTGTGAGCCATCACCCAGGCTACTATCCCGGTTAGAGCGAGCCCGGAGGCCATGTAATTATATACTCTCAGCATATAACGGCGAAGCCCTTGGTCAATCTGTGCCTCTGTCATGGACCCAGAAAACGGGCGCCGTTGTGTTCCTATTGCCATAAAAAATCTCCTGATAAGAAGTATTTACCTTAGTATTATATTAGTTTACGAAGTCTGCAAATCAACTATAAACAGCTAATTTACTACTTTAATTATATATTGGAAAACACAATAAAACAAATGATCCAAATTTAACAATAACTTACGTCTATGAGAGTTTTTTGTTATCGATATGCCAAATAGTATTTGTAGGGTTTTCAACTAATTCAGTATGGGATTCTTGGTGTTAAATCAACCGATAGTGGATAATTTCATATTACCTTGGGATACATAGAAAAATATCCCTTCTAAAGGAGAGATAATAATGGTTAGTATTTTATCTAATTCAGAAATTGAAGCAAATTTATCTAATTGTGAAGGATGGTCGTTGGTAAATGAGGAAAGGAAATATATAAATAAAAGTTTTAAATTTTCAAATTTTTCTGAAGCAATAGCATTCATGATTCAGTCAGCATTTGTTGCAGAAAAGATCGATCATCACCCAGAGTGGAGTAATGTTTATAACAAAGTAGATATAGTATTAACCACTCATGACATTGGCGGGCTTAGTGACAAAGACATGATTCTCGCTCAAGAGATGAATTGTATCGCAAAAAATTTAAATGCTAGCTCGCCAAAATAAATATTATTTAGGAGCTAAACGTAATGCTCCATCAAAACGTATTACTGATCCGTTAATAAATAAATTTTCACATATATGCTGAACTAAGTTGGCATATTCATCTGATTCACCCAATCTTTTTGGGTATAAGGTTGAAGAAATTAAGCTTTCTCTCACCGGGTCTGGAAGTCCTGATGTCATTGGAGTATTCATAAGTCCAGGGGCTATTGCATTAACACGAATGCCATCTCTTGCAAGCTCCCTTGCTAAAGTAAGTGTCATTGAGGCTATTCCACCCTTTGAGGCAGAGTATCCACACTGACCAATCTGTCCTTCAAAAGCAGCTACAGAAGCAGTTCCTATCATCACTCCACGCTCTCCTTCAACCAGTGGTTCTAACTTTGTCATTTCAGCGGCTGCTAGTCTCATACAATTAATTGTTCCTATGAGATTGATTTCGATAACTTTACTAAATTTTTCAAGAGGTGTAGCGGTAGATTCCTTAGTGACTAGTTTTGCTCCAGTTGCCACTCCTGCACAAGCCACCATAATGCGAGGCATACCTATTGATGATGATAATTTTGAAAAGGCTTCCTCAGTTGATTTACTACTTGAAACATCACAGCTTGCCCAGGATCCTTCAATAGTATTTGCTACATTTTCTGCCGCCTCACCATTAATATCCATTACACCGACTTTGCATCCTGCTGCAGCTAGATGTTTAGCTGTTGCTTCTCCTAGACCTGATCCGCCTCCTGAAACAAATGCTACCTGACCTTCTATGTTCATTTTTTTTCCCACTCTAAAATATTAATATATAGATAATGAATTTTTAACTATCTCCAATATAAGCCGCTAATAATCTAACCTTAAATTCTGCGCCTGAATTTAAGCCTGCTTTATTTCCAGCATTTATATATTCTATACTACCACCATGTCTAATAACAATCTGCTTCGCAATCGCTAGTCCGAGTCCAGAGTGAGAACCAAAGGAATTCTCCTCATTTCTATCTGTATAAAAACGTTCAAAGATTTTTTCTCTTGCTATTTCAGGAACTCCTGGACCAGAGTCTATTACACTAATTTCAATCCACTTCTCTTTTCGCTTAAGTATAATATTTACTTCTCCATCAGGGGGAGAAAAACTTATCCCATTATCAATTAAGTTTTGAAAAACCTGAGCCATTCTATCAGGGACAGCGAATGATTCGTAGTTTTCTAAATCTGAAAATATAAGCTTTATATTTTTAGGGGTTAGGCTTTCAGGGTGATATTGGTGAAGGGCTAAGAGTGTTTCTAGCATTTCACGAATATTGACTATTTCTGGATCTTTACGGGAAAGTTCTGTGTCAATACGTGATGCATCAGCAATTTCACTCAACAACCTATCCATCCTTACAACATCAGAGGCAATAATATCTAAAAGCTCATTTCTTTTATCGTTATCTTTTATTTTTCTTACTGTTTCTACAGCACTTCGTAAGGAAGTAAGTGGGTTTTTAATTTCATGTGCTACGTCAGCTACAAAATTTTCTATAGCATCCATACGTGACCACATAGTATCTGTCATTTTACTCAGAGAGGCGGATAGAATGCCGATCTCATCTTGTCTCTTCGAAAAATCAGGAATAGCAATTTTTTCTCCTAGTCCCGCGCTTACTGTATCTGCTGCCTTAGCAAGGCGTCGCACTGGTCGTGTTATAGTTCTAGCAAGATATAAAGATAGGAGTATTGTTATTAAAAGTGCAGCAAAGAACGCTACAATAAGTGCAAATCTTACATCCCTTACGCTACGATCAATATCATCTGTTAAGGAATTAATTATCAATGCCCCTTGAACCCTTTTTACAGATTGTAAGGGTAGAGCAACTAAAACTGTTCTTTTCCCATCTTTTGTCTCATAGATCGCGCTACCCAGTTGCCCCTCTATTGCTTCAGCTAGAGGGGCAAAATTATCTGTTGAGGGCTGTTCGGGAGCTGATGGAAAAGAACCACGTCTATGTGGAGGTAAAAGACCTACCGCCCAGTCATAGATATTGAAGGCAATACGTTTTATAGCACCAATTTCTGAGGGTGGAGGAAGAGAGCTTGGCTCAAGAGCTGTTCCTGGCAGCGTGTAGCTATCTGCAACTAATGATCCGTCTGTCAAAAAAAGTCTTACACGTCTCTCATAAGGTATAGCTAGGCGTTGAAGAGTTGTATTTGCTATAAAAGGGTTCAATCCCTCAGACTTCTGGGAAATATTTTGAATTTCACCAATTAACGAACGTGCAATAATTTGCCCTTCTCTTTTTAAGGCATCAGACTTAATGCTTAGTAGTTCATCTTGGTACTTATCAAGATACATAAAACCTGCGGCCAAAATAGCAAGTGCTAATATATTGATTGCTAATACACGAGCGGTCAGTGACCCAACAAAACGTCCTGGCCAGATAAATATAAAATTTTTATGCTTGATCCTCAACAAAACGATAGCCTACGCCATAAAGTGTTTCTATTTGCGCAAAACTGGGGTCTATAGCCCTAAATTTTTTCCTTATGCGCTTTATGTGACTGTCGATAGTACGGTCATCGACAAAGGTGTCGTGATTGTATCCTGCGTCAAGTAATTGATCACGGCTTTTTACATGTCCTGGATGTCGAACCAAGGCCTCTAGAAGGAGAAACTCTGTCACGGTAACGCTGACAGGGTTATCGGAAAGTTTACAAAGGTAACGCGCAGGGTCCAGAGTAAGGTTTCCTCTTATAATTAATGACCCGTCATCAGTGTCTTTTGAGACTTTATTAGCAATAGAATGACTTCGTCTAAGGACCGCTCGGGAACGCTGAATTAGTAGATCGAGAGAAAAAGGCTTAGTAATATAGTCATCAGCCCCTTCACGTAGTCCAGTTAATTCGTCATTTTCTTGATCTTTAGATGTAAGAAAAATTACTGGTATGAGGTTTTGGCGTCTAAGGCGTCTAAGAAGTTCAATACCATCCAAGCGTGGCATTTTAATATCTAGAATTGCAAGATCAGGTGGATTGTCCAATAGGTCCTGCAAACCTATCTGCGGATCGCTATGTTGACGCACAGAAAAACCCTCAGACTCAAGCGCAATGGATACTGATCGTAATATATTTAAATCATCATCAATCAAAGTTATTCTATTTGTCACATCTAATCTCCCTAAAGTAAATTTAGAGATAAAAATAATCATAGGTAAATAGGGCAAATGTAGGGCGAAAACATTAAATTTACTAGATCATAGATTATGGGAGGATTTTGAAGAATTTCTAGAAATTTTATAAAATCTAAAACCAAGCAGAATACTTGCTGCTATTGAACCTATTAAGAACGCTAACATCAGCCCTTTTGCTCCAAGGTCTGTGTGCAGCGAGAGATACCAGCCGATGGGCACAGTCAAACCCCACCATGCAAAAATTTGTAAAAAAGATGGTATCCACACGTCCGAAGTGCCCCTTAGGCAGCCAATTAAAACAGCCTGAAGGCCATCAAAAACTAGGATAATTCCTGCCAAGACAATAAGTGCTGCAGCAATTTCAGATACTAAGAGATCATTAGTATATATATTTGCGAGCGATTCTGCTGCAGTAGTATAAAAAATCATAACAATAACCATTATAAAAATGACTATTATTATTCCTGAGAGTCCAGCTTTTACTAAGTCATCAGGACTATTTCTTCCTACTGCATTTCCAACTCTCACTGTGCAGGCGCCCGCTGTTCCAATGGCACACATAAAGGCTAGAGCGATAAGGTTAAAGGCAATTTGGTAACTGGCAAGAGCGTTAGTTCCTAGCCAGCCAGCAAACATAGTTAATGCACTAAAAGATGCGGCCTCCAATCCTCTCTGCAGCCCTAAGGGTAACCCAATTTTTCCATGCTGTTTTGCTATACTAAGAAAATCTCTAATAGGTCCTTTTATGCCAAGCTTTTCCCTATTAATTGCGCAGAAAAGATAAAATAGTAAGGCAAACATCATTATCCATCGGACTATTGAAGTTGTTAATGCCGCACCTTCCGCACCCATCTCCGGTGCTCCGAGTTCTCCAAAGATAAACATCCAATCAAGGAGAGTATTCAAAATTACTGCACTTATCATGATTATCATTCCTGGCAGTGGTTTTCCAAGGCCTTCAAGAAAAAATCCTGTGCACGCCCATATCATAAATGCTGGAAATCCCCATGATATCCATCTTAAAATCTCACCTCCTCCGGCCGCTATATTTTGGTTCTGGCCAAATAGTAGAAGCATGGGTTCTCCTAATAAGCATATTCCACCCATTATTATGCCAAATAAAAATGCTTGGATTAGCCCTGAGCGCCAAATATGTCCGCAAAGTAGATCATTTCCAGACCCTTTAGCCTGGGCCACCAAAATCACTGTTCCTTGAGCGACGCCTACTCCAATTAAAAGCATAACTATTTGCATAGCGTTAGAGGCAGCGTAAAAAGCTAATGGCTCAGTCCCATAGTGACCAACCATGGCAGTATCAACTGCAACCATTACTAATAGCCCCGCTCTAGCAATTATCATTGGAAGGGCTAATGCAATCGTTTGGTATATGTGATTTATAAAACTCATCAGAGATATCTTTTTATTATAGAAATATGCTAATAGAGCTTTTAAGGCTAGGTCTTAGAGATATTTATCTGATAAATTTAAGCGCGTCATACAGTCGCGGTTGAAACAGGCTAGCAATGGGTGTTCAATGGTGGAATCAACAAATAAATTTGATATCTTAAGCTTTATTTTAGGTTGATTTAGAAGGGGTGAGCACATTTAGCTATGACTAATATTGGACCATTTATAAGCCCTTATGGATTGGAAAAGATAGGTCTTACAAGCACTTCTATGGTATACTGGAATCTACCGACATCTGACTTGTATGATGAAGCAATTAAAAATGAGGAAGCCGTGATAACTGAAGGTGGCTCTCTCCTAGCTATGACAGGCGAACATACAGGCCGTTCTCCAAAAGATAAGTTTATTGTTTCTGATTCAATAACTAAGCATGAGGTTTTCTGGGGTGATGTTAATAAACCTTTTAAATCTGATGACTTTGAACTCATTTATAGGGATATGTTAGAATATTTGCAGCATCGCTCTTTGTATATTCAAGATTGTTTTGCAGGGGCAGATCCTAATCATAGATTATCAATTAGAGTAATATCTGAATATGCTTGGCATAATTTGTTTGCACGTAATTTGTTCATTACTCCATCCCTAGAGGAGCTTAAGAAACACGTGCCCGAATTTACAATCATTCAAGCCCCTGGATTTAAAACAAACGTTAATAAGCATGGCACTAATTCTGAAACTTGTATATTAGTTGATTTTTCTAAAAGACTAGTTTTAATCGGTGGCACTTCATATGCCGGAGAGTGCAAAAAATCAATTTTTTCGATACTAAATTTTCTTCTTCCTCAACAAGACGTTTTGCCGATGCACTGCTCGGTTAATGTTGGAAGTAGTGGAGAAGCGGCAGTATTCTTTGGATTGTCAGGAACTGGCAAGACAACTTTGTCTGCTGATCCTACGAGAACTTTGATAGGTGACGATGAACACGGTTGGTCGCCAAATGGGCTATTTAATTTCGAGGGTGGATGTTATGCTAAGGTAATTAGACTTTCAGCTCAGGCAGAGCCAGAAATATTTGCTACTACATCCATGTTTGGTACTATACTCGAAAATGTTGTTATGGACTCTAAAACGCGGGAACTAAACTTAGATGATGCAACTCATACAGAAAATACAAGAGCTGCTTATCCTTTGTCATTTATTCCAAATGCAAGTAATGAAGGAATTTCTGGGCACCCCAAGAACATAATAATGTTAACTGCAGATGCTTTTGGAGTTTTACCGCCAATAGCAAGATTAACTCCTAGTCAAGCAATCTATCATTTTTTGTCTGGTTATACCGCAAAAGTTGCGGGTACGGAAAAGGGATTAGGCTCAGAGCCCCAGGCAACTTTTTCTACCTGTTTTGGGGCCCCTTTTATGCCAAGACATCCATCAGTTTATGCCGAGATGTTACTTCGTCGTATAAAAGAGACCGATGCTAATTGTTGGTTAGTCAATACAGGTTGGACTGGTGGAGCCTACGGAGTCGGAGAAAGAATGGCCATAGGAAACACTCGATCTTTGTTACGTTCGGCTCTAGACGGAACTCTAAACAATATTGATATGAAAAATGATAACCTTTTTAATCTTTCTATTCCAACAAGCTGCCCAGGAGTACATTCATCGGTATTAGACCCTCGTGAAACATGGAATGATAAAGAGGCATATGATATTCAGGCAAGGGATCTTGTAGAAAGATTTCACAAGAACTTCACTCAGTTCAAGGACCATGTTGGTGAACATGTTTTGCATGCTGCCCCTAAAGTGGCTTGAAGCATAAAAGTGTCAAAAGTGTAAGGTTATTTGTTATTCAAGAAAATTAATGTGCTTCAGCCCAATTGTTTCCTATCCCAGTTTCCACAACAAGAGGCACATCAATTTCAACTGAAGACTCCATAGTTTTTTTAATTATTCTTTCTGCGTCTTTTAATTCGTCAATTGGAACCTCAAAAATCAGCTCATCATGCACTTGAAGCAACATTTTTGTTTTTAGATTATTTTTAATAAGTTGGTTTTCAATTTCTATCATAGAAATTTTAATAATATCTGCTGCGGTTCCCTGTATCGGAGCATTAATAGCTGCTCTTTCAGAAAAACCTCTACGTGATGGATTTTTATCATTAATACCTGGAGTAAAACACTTTCTTCCAAATAAAGTTTTTACGTATCCTTCAGCACGTGCCTCATTGATAGTTCTATTCATATAGTCTTGGATACCAGGATATTGTTTGAAATAAGACTCGATATAATTTTTTGCTTCTTTAAGGGGTACGCCCAATTGCTTTGCTAACCCGAACGGACTTATTCCATATATAATACCAAAGTTTATTGCTTTAGCAGATCTTCTAGTCTCAGAATCTATGTCTTCTACTTGCATTTTAAATACTTGGCTAGCTGTTAAAGAATGTATATCAAGCCCTTCTGAGAATGCTTTCTTCAGGCTTTTAACGTTCGCCATGTGTGCGAGAATACGAAGCTCTATTTGTGAATAGTCTGCAGATAGTAGTTTATGTTTTTTTTCTGCAATAAATGCAGATCTAATCTTTTTTCCATCCTCACTTCGGATTGGTATATTTTGTAGATTAGGCTCCGATGAAGATAGTCGTCCAGTTCCAGCTGTAGTCATACTAAATGAAGTGTGTACTCTGCCAGTTTTAGGATTAAGATGCTCAATTAGTGCGTCTGTATATGTACTTTTTAATTTCGTCAGTTGGCGCCAGGTAAGAATTATTGGCGGTAATTCATATCCTTCATCAGCAAGATCCTCTAGTATGTCTGCACTGGTGCTACGGTTTCCTGATTTCCCTTTTTTTCCAGATGGTAGTCCCATTTCATCAAAAAGGACCTCCCCAAGCTGTTTTGGGGATCCAAGATTAAAGGCTCTTCCAGAAACTCGATGTGCATCTTTTTCTAATTTTTTTATTCTTTTGTTAAATTCTATTGATAGTTTAGCTAAGAAATTTTGATCAATTTTAATTCCATTTTGTTCCATTCTCATAAGAACAGGAATAAGCGGTCGTTCCATTCTCTCATAAACTGAGACTAAACGATTTTTAACAAGATCAGATCTGAATTTTTCAAATAGTCTTAGTGTTATATCTGCATCTTCAGCTGCATAGTCTCGCGCTGTCTTTAAGTCAACCAAGTCGAATGTTATTTTGCTTTTCCCTGATCCCGTAATTTCTTTATACGAGATCGGTTTATGGTCTAAATATAATTTTGATAACTCATCCATACCATGACCATGAAGTGAACCATTTATAACAAAAGACATAACCATAGTATCTGTAATCGGAGAAATTTTTATATTATGTTGCGCTAGGATTTGCATATCATATTTTATATTTTGTCCGACTTTTAAAACAGTCTTATCCTCCATAAGAGATTGTATTTCTTTAATAACTTTCGGAGTTGAAAGTTGTTTAGGTTGTTTAGGATTCTCTAAAATATCGTCTGAGCGATGAGCAACAGGAATATAGAAACCTTCACCCTTTTCAACTGAGAGTGATATTCCAACGAGGCTAGCTTTGTTGACATTGAGAGAAGTAGTCTCAGTGTCTATACAAATAGTCCCGATTAATTTAGCTCGCTCAACCAATTCTTTTAGAGAAGATAAATCTTGGATTAGAGAATAAGAGACTTTTTTGTCTGTAGTATCTGATGAATTTGTTGCGTCTTCGGGATTTTCCAATTGGGTCGTTATTCTTTTTGCTACCGATGCAAAACCTTGAGATTTAAGAAAGCCAAGAAGAGTTTTCGTATTTATTTCTTTTTTTTCTAAAGATGAGAGTGCCTGGGCTACAGGAGCGTCATCACGTAAAGTCACTAAATCTCGAGAAATAAAAGCTAAATCTGAGTTGTCTTTTAAACTTTGGCGACGTTTTGGTTGCTTTATCTCATCCGTTTTTTTTAGAAGGGTTTCAAGGTCACCATATTCATTAATTAGTAGGGCTGCTGTTTTTATACCAATTCCAGGTACTCCAGGTACATTATCTGAGCTATCTCCAGCGAGAGCTTGCACATCGATTACTTTGTTAGGAAATACGCCGAATTTTTCGAAAACTCCATCTTCACCAATCATCTTACTTTTAAAGTGATCTAAAATAACTACATCATTTCCACTTACAAGTTGCATAAGATCCTTATCAGAGGAAACAATAGTCACTTTAGCTCCAGATTCCCGAGCTATTCGAGTGTAAGTTGCTATCAGGTCATCAGCTTCAAAATTTTCTAGTTCAACAGAAGTAATGTTAAATGCTTCTACTGCCTCCTTGACTAGTGAGAATTGAGGTATGAGATCTTCTGGCGGCTCATCTCTATTAGCTTTATAGTCAGGAAATATATCATTCCTGAAGGTTTTACGCCCAGAATCGAAACATACTGCAATATGATCTGCATCATTATCCCTTATCATGCTCCAAAGCATATTTGTAAAACCTAAAACTGCGTTTACCGGTGTTCCGTCGGCTCGATTAAGCGGTGGCATAGCGTAATATGCACGAAAAAGAAAACCAAATCCGTCTATAAGAAACACATGTTCAGGAGTTTTTTTTCTTTGGCCCATTTTTTATGTCCTAGAAGAATTAAAATATATTAAAAACATAAATTTTATTTCATATTGCTTTTCCTAATATTTTTAATCTACTCGAATAATATTCCAATTTTTACAAGAGAATAATCTCAAATTATTTGAGAGGCTTTATTTAGACTTTAGAACAAATTTGCGATCGCAATAAGGGCATTCAACCCAGTCTTTATCTCCCATATTTAGATAAACTAAGGGATGTCCAAGTGCTCCTCCACCACCATTACAGGAGACAGTGCGGCTATCTGATTCAATAGTCTCTGGTGGCAGTGTTACTTCATTCATTACGTGCTTTTTTCCTATATGATAGATTGACCAAGATAATGGGTGAATGATAACCATTGCTACATTTTGATCAATTAGACCAAGATAGACAAGATGGTTTTTTAATGTTTCTTACTAATAATGCACAAGAAAATGAAGCATAAAAATATTGATAAAGCTAAAATAGATAAATTATTTATAAAAAGTCAGAGAAGTATAAGACATTGAACTCATCAGCAGATTTTTCAGCAGCTATAAAAACTCACGGACTTCGTAAGGTGTATAAGAGTCAGGGGGGCGCAAATATTGAGGCTCTTAAGGGTCTGGATATAGAAGTTCCTCGTGGCTCTTTTTTTGGACTCTTAGGGCCTAACGGTGCAGGAAAGTCCACTTTCATAAATATTCTTGCTGGCCTTGTAAATAGAACCTCGGGTCAAGCTGCAATATGTGGTTATGACAGCATAAGACATATGCGTAGTGCGCGTCTATCAATAGGAATAGTGCCCCAAGAATTAGTATTAGATCCATTTTTTACAGCTCGCGAGGCTCTTGAAGTTCAAGCTGGATACTATGGAGTAGGTCGAAAACAAAGACGTACTGAGGAAATTTTAGATGCTGTTGGTTTGTTAGATCAAGCAGATGCTTATGCTCGATCTTTGTCTGGTGGTATGAGGCGAAGGTTGATGGTTGCTAAATCACTAGTCCACTCACCAGAAGTAGTTGTACTTGATGAGCCAACAGCTGGTGTGGATGTAGAATTACGTCAACAGCTATGGTCCTATCTAAGAGAATTAAACAAATCCGGTACAACAATTGTGCTTACTACACACTACTTAGAGGAGGCAGAGGAGCTCTGTGACCGTATTGCTATTATTAATCATGGAGAATTAATAGCGTGCGATAAAAAGCATGCACTATTAGCGCCACTAGATAATAAGGAGCTAAAAGTAATCTTTGACCAAGATTTATTAAGTATTCCTGATAGTTTATCTGCATGGGACTGTGACCTTCGCGCGCCCAGAGAGTTAATAGTTCGATATCAACGCGGTAAGACAAATGTTGTTAAGGTCTTCGAGTCATTAAAAGAGACGGGCTTAAGTATTAACGATATCACTACAAAGGAATCTGATTTGGAGGATGTTTTTTTGCATCTAACAAGCGTTAGAGGCAATAATAAGGTAGGTATAAAATGAAATTTTTTAAGGAAAATACGGTTGAGTATCATGTGGCTCAAGAAGTGGCTCCTGGAGTTCGCCGTGTAATGGCTAATAATCCTAGCCTTTTAACTTATCATGGTACAGGAACATTTATTATTGGCGAAGGTAAAGTTACTATAATAGATCCAGGACCATGTATCCCAAGTCATTTGGATGCTTTGTTGAATGCTATAGAAGGCGAACAATTATTACAGATACTTATCACTCACACTCATCTTGATCATTCACCCGCAGCAGCGGTCCTAAAGAGTCATACCGGAGCCCCTACGATGGGTTTTGGTCCACATGTGAAAATCTCTGGGACAAATTCTGAGGAAGGTGCAGACTATGATTTTTGCCCAGATGTAGTTGTGAAAAATGGAGATATAATTGATGGTACGGAAGATAAATTTGAAGTAATACATACACCAGGTCATACATCTAATCATTTATGTTTTTCGCTCAATGATAGGAGCATCTTATTTTGTGGAGACCATGTAATGGGTTGGTCTACAACTATAGTTTCACCGCCAGATGGTAATATGGCTTCTTACAGAAATTCTCTTAAATATCTTACCAAGAGAACAGAGGAAGTTTATTTACCTACACATGGTCCATCAATAAAGAATCCTAAAATATATATACAAGATCTTATAAAGCATCGTGATCAAAGGGAGATTGAAATTCTAGATTCTATTAGTTCAAATATGAGTAATACTTCAGATATCGTAGATAAGTTATATATAAACTTAGACCCTCGCTTACACTCTGCTGCTCAGAGGTCAGTTCTGGCACACTTGATTCAGCTAGTTGAGGAAGGGAAAGTTTTAGCGGATACTGATTATATAAATAATGATTCTAACTTCTACACGGGTTAGTAAACATTATTTAAAGTCACTGAGAATTAGGTAACCTTAACCCTTTTGCTTCAAGCCTTGGTAAAACTTCATCTCTAAAGTAGGGAAATTCATCTATATAGTTTACAAAAGTGATTGTAGTCCCAGAAAATCCTGCATTGTATATTTTTGTCATCTCATTTGCTATGTGATCTGGGCTTCCAACCAATGGATAAACACCGTGACCGGCTGCAAAACGATCTCTATATAGTTTAAATGCCTCAGGGGGAAAGCTCTTTGCGTGGAGTCCTTGGAGTTCCATTAGTTTATCGACGGCATCCCAATCAGCGTTCTGATTTGCGTAATATTCATGATATTCCTTAGCTTCAGAATCGCTAGGACGGCAAACAACATAAGAGGTAGTAAAAACACCAACATCTCTGCCATATTTTGAGGCCAGAGTTTTTATATTTTTAACGCTAGAGGCTCCGCTCTCAATATCAACTAGTACAGTAAATAAGTAATTAGCATTTTGGGCAGCAAAGTTTTGTCCCTGTTCTGAGGATCCTGCATTCATAATTGGTGGACCTGACTTATTAAATGGTTTGGGATCACCGTATACTTCTCGTAAATCAAAGTATTTTCCCTGCCAATCAAATGGAGTATCAGTAGCCCAAATTTTTTTAATTATGTCTAGCCATTCTTGCCCGTATCCATACCGTACATCGTGGCTATCTGGGAGGTCTATATTAAACATCTCATATTCTTTTGCGTTCCAGCCACAGACTACATTTAAACCAAATCTCCCAGAAGATATTTGGTCAGTTGTAGAAAACATTTTTGCTGCAACTATTGGGTGATGAAATGAGGTATGAGCTGTTGAAAAAACAGTAATTCTTTTGGTTCCTGAAAGTAGTCCTGCACTCCAGGATATAGTTTCTAAATTAGATCCTTGGAAGTCTGTTTCTCCCCCGTAACCCTTCCATCGAGCAATAGGCAAAATAAATTCAATGCCTGCTTCGTCCAACATCTTTGCAAGTTTTAAATTATTTTCCCAAGATGCATCCCATCTTTCGGGAACTTTTGTTATTGCCATTCCCCCTGAACAATTTGGAGAAAATATACCCAACTTGAACTTATTAGAATTGAACATTTGATTCTGCATGGATTGATACCTTATATAAATGTGGTCTAATACATTCAACTAAGTGCTAATCAAACAAAAAAATATGCCTACAGAAATTTGTTCAAGTAGTATAAATATAATAACTCAAAATATATATAATTTTCTGAGCACCCGTAGCTCAGTTGGATAGAGTACTGCCCTCCGAATGCAGAGGTTCGAATCCTCTCGGGTGTGCCAGTTTGCGCTAGAGTAAAATGTAGCTTTATCAGCTAGATAGGAGTTGATGTGATTTATGACCAGCCCATATTTCGTATAATGGGTGATTGTGCTTTGAATATAGAGTTTGGTGATGAGTCCAGCATCCCCCTAAACTTTAAAATCCTTGCTCTTGATGATGTTATACTAAAGTGTCCACCAAAGGGTCTGATCGAAACTAACCCACAGGTGCGTAGTCTAGGTATTGTTTTTGACCCCTTGGTTGTAAGCATCTCTTTCATTACTGACTATGTTAATGATTTACTCAATTCTCAATCTGAAGTCGTCAGCTTAGCTAGTAGAAGACTGATAATTCCAGCTCTGTATAATGACCCTTGGTCACGTGAGTGCGCTGAGGCTTTTGGTGTGCAGCATAATATGGATTATATTGCTGAGTTCAATGGCTTAACTAAAGAAGAGATAGTTATAACTCATACTTCTTCAGACTACTGGGTTACCGGTGTCGGGTTTGTACCTGGAGCCTTTATGTCATATGCTATGGAGCCAGATAAACAGATAGGTGCCCCTCTTTATCGAACACCTCGGACTTGGACCCATGAGCGACTACTAAATTTCGGTGGCCTAGTTTCTACTATTTATCCCTTAAGAGTGCCAGGAGGCGGTCAATTGTTTGGGCGTACGCCACTAGATATATTTGACGCAGATACAAAAAACACTGCTTTTGAAGGAAATCCTATACTTGCCCGTGCGGGGGATAGGCATCGGTATGTTTCGATAACGCGAGAAGAATATGATGAAATTCGTGAGAAAGTTGAGGCTGGTAAATATGAATACAAAATAGAAGACGGTATATTTGATTGCGAAGGCTATCGCCAATGGTTGGAAGAGATTGGTCACCCTTCAGAAAAAGTTGATCCCACATCTGATCGCTTTTGGAGCAAGGGCCATGTTTGAAGTTATAAAGGCGGGTATTCAAACAACAGTGCAAGATGCTGGTCGATCTGGTGGTCAGAGTAAGGGGGTCCCACCTTCCGGTGCCCAAGATTCATTTTCTTTAAGAGTTGGTAATCTTCTTGTTGGTAATCCTGACAGTGGCCCCATTTTGAGTCGCTCAAAAATTGGCAGTGCGGGGCTTGAAATTGCATTAGGTGGTCTTGTATTGAAATCTTTTGACGACCATTTAATTACCCTCACCGGTGCTGACACTTTTGCTAATATTGATGGAATCCCATTACCTCCCTGGTCAACAAGGATAATTCGTAAGGGGGAAATCTTATCTTGTGGAATTTCTAAGAGGGGTGCTAGGGCTTATCTTGCTGTTCACGGAGGTTTTGATGTTCCATTATATATGAATAGCAGATCAACCCATCTCAGCGGGCAATTTGGTGGATATTTAGGACGTGCCCTGAAAAAAGGAGATCAGCTAAGGGTTTGCAAATCTGGTATAGATATTGATCAATTTTCCGGCCGTTCATTTTGCAAGCAATTAATACCAAAGTACTTAACTCCATGGGAAGTTAGAGTAATATCTGGACCGGAAGCACATATTTTCACGAAAGATAGTCTTGATAAATTCTATAAATATAAATGGAAATTGAGTCAAAAAGCTGATCGTACAGGTATGCGTTATATTGGGCCTAAGCTTGATTTTTGTAAGGGGCGTCCAAAATATTTAATAGAAGATGCTGGGGCCGACTCTTCAAATATCGTAATTGATCCAGGTGCTCCAATAGGTACTATTCAGGTGCCTTCTGGCGTCGAGCCGATTATTCTTTCTGTGGATTCTCCAACAGTTGGAGGGTTTGCACGAATAGGTGTTGTTATTTCTATAGATATGTCAAGAATAGGACAGTCACGCCCCTTTGAGGAAACTATCTTTAAGCTTATATCAACTGAGGAGGCAGTCACCCTTCTTAAAGAGCAAGAGAAAATTATTTCCGATAAGAATATAGTAAGCAATGTTGTTTAAATTAAACAATTATTTTTTATTATAAATAAGCTCATCCAAAGGGAGAGTTAATAAGATAGTTTATTAGTTACGATATTTTGAACACCTAGATGGATTATTATCCTTATTAAAGAAGGCATATAGGTGCGTATTAATTAAATTGTTTTAAAGTTGAGCATATTATGTTGGAGTAAAAGATGTTACCTCTTAATAATTTTCCACATTCTATAATGTTCCACCATTTCCATAGTGATAAGCACCCGAAAGGGCAAGGCAGTATAGATGAAATGCAATTTGAGACTATGCTTGATTGGCTTAGTGAAAGATATAACTTAATGGGTGCACATGAATTTTCAGAAAAAGTAAAGAGTAATACACTTAAGAGAAAAGATATTTGTCTATCATTTGATGATGCACTGCTTTGTCAGTATGATATTGCTCGAGGTATTTTAAAAAGACGTAGCCTCAGTGCATTTTTTTTTATTTATTCTTCACCATTTAACGGCGAGCCAGACTATTTAGAGATATTCAGGTTTTTTAGAAATGTATATTTCTCAGATATAAACTCCTTTTATGAAGAGTTTTTTCTGTTACTTCACTCGGATGATCCTAATATATACAAAAAAGAACGAGATCGATTTGAAAAAGCAAATTATCTTGAAGAATTCCCTTTCTATACCAATGAGGACAGGTGGTTCAGATATATAAGAGACATAATTTTAGATAAAGATAAATACGAGAAATATATGCTTTCACTTATGGAAAAACATAGTTTTGACATTAATACAGCAACACAAAAGTTATGGATGACCAATAAAAATATTACTGATTTACACTCAGATGGCCACATAATAGGTTTACATTCATATAATCACCCAACTGCAATGGGGAAGCTCTCTTTTGGGGAACAGGAATTAGAGTTTGAAAAAAATATGCAGCATCTTGAGAGTATTTTGGGGCTAAGGTCTGTCGATTCTATGTCTCATCCCTGTGGAAATTATAACGAAGATACTTTGAACATTTTACGCAAAATGGGCATAAAAATAGGTTTTCGATCCTCTATAAGTACTGCTGAAATAAAGTCCGATCTTGAGATACCACGAGAAGATCATGCCAACATATTGAAGGCAATGTCGCTATGAAAATAACCTTGTTTACAAGTAATCAACCTCGACACATAAATCTAGCGCAAAAGTTGTCTGAATTTTCAGAAGAGGTTTTTTGTATTCAAGAATGTAATACTGTTTTTCCAGGTCTGATTGATGATTTCTTTAAGCGTTCAGAAGTTATGAAAAAGTATTTTAATAATGTAATTAAAGCAGAAAACAAAATCTTTGGGGGTGTAAAATTTTCTCAACATAAAGTTAGAACGCTCTCAATTAAGAGTGGTGATTTAAATAATATAGCTCGCGAACAAATATCTGTAGCCCTTAACTCCGATGTTTATATAGTTTTTGGTGCAAGTTATATAAAGGGTTGGCTGGTAGATTTTCTTATAGAACGGGGTGCGTTTAATATACATATGGGACTTTCTCCGTATTACCGGGGGTCCTCATGTAATTTTTGGGCCCTTTATGACAATAATCCTGGATATGTAGGGGCAACCATACATATGCTAAGTAAAGGCTTGGATAGTGGTCCAATGCTGTTCCACTGTATTCCAAGGCTGATGTATAATGATTCACCATTTGATTTTACTATGAGGTCTGTAGAGGTGGCGCATAATGCACTTTGTGCTCGTATAAAAGATGGCAGCATTTTTGATTTTGAAAAAAATCAACAGGATAAGTCTCAAGAGGTTAGGTATTCACGAAATAAAGAATTCAGTGATGAAGTTGCAAAAGAATTTTTAGAAAGAAAATTGAATCTCCAAAGTACAGAATTAAGGTATCCAAAACTTAAAGAGCCTTACTTCGACTAATAAGCATAAGGTTTACTGAACATCTTCTATAATACTAATTTAGGTTGATATATTTTCCTCAACACATATTTGGTCTATTTTGCGCCGCATTTCTTGCGCAGTATTAAGGCTAACTTCTTTAAACTTATATATATCATTAGGTTTAGATTGGGCTAGTTTCCAGAATGTAGCTGAAGGCACAGTCCAGGGGTTAATAAAACCTCCAGCGCTAGGACCATCGCTAACTAAGATAATAGGTGTTTGTCCACATAAGTTTACTGATCCAACAGGATATCCATGATCTAATATATTTGATGGGTGTTCACCGTGCTCCAACCCTTTTTCCCTCGCCTTTTTTGCGAAAACTAATTCAGGGCCTGTGAGTCTATATCCAGTTCTATTTGATCGTGTTTGTAGAACCCATTCGCTATTAAAAAAAATATCGTGTCCTATATTATCTATCCAATCATCATTCGGTCCTCGAACCACCTCAATTTCCCAAGTTTTGTGAGCCGGTAGTTTTGGTCTATATTTCTCTAAAACGTGTGCTCCATGAAGTTGTTTTCCTTCAAAGGTCTCTATAACTCCACCATCAATAAGAGCATGACCATTGATGCCTCCTATTCCAGCTAAATGAAAAGTAGAACGCGATCCTAGTACTAATGGAGCGTCAATACCCCCAGAGAATGCTAAATAACCTCTTGCCCCTTTCTGCGCAAACCCCGTGATTAATTCTTGTCCTTTATTTACCTTGATACTTTCCCATTGTGGAATATCTTTACCATCTAACTTTGCTTTAAAAACTCCCCCTGTAAGAGCTATAGTGGTCTCTTGGTTAAATCTAAGATGAGGACCTGAAAACTGACATTCTAAACCTGCTGCATCCGGAGAGTTTCCAACAAGAAGGTTTGCCATTCGAAAGGACCACATATCAAAAGGACCAGAAGGGGGGAATCCCTGTTCCCAATGGCCCCAACGTCCTGGAAAATCTTGAACGGATGTTTCTAAGCCTGCTTTTATAACTTCTATCATTTTTTATCTTTACTCAAAAAATCACCTGTTCATCGAGTGATTTAATCCATGCATGGTATTGTTTAATTGAAAATTTAGAATAACGAGCAATATTATGACTATATGTGCCCTCGGCTACGTGAGCTTCTATATATTCATATTCGTTAAGTTCTATAGGCACAAATCTTACTCTATCTCCTGGTCTTAGTAATGCCACATCCTTTCGGAAAGCAGGGAGTCGTTGTTTTAAGTCGCAAACAGGAGCTGGAGTATGCCCAATAATTTGATATCCCCCAGGTGTTTGGTCTGGATATACACAAGTGACTGATCCCCCATAACCTACAGTCCCCTTTGGTGTCCATGTTCGTGGTGGGTTGTATTTTGGTGCAGTAAGTCTACAACGAGGATCTAATGAAATTAGTGAGGCAAGACCGGGATAGAATCCTAAGGCTGCTACCCAATATTCTGTTCCACTATGAATTCTTTTTAGTTGGGACTTATCTGAAAGTTTATTTAACTCGACCATCAGGTCGGGGTCATAAGTTTTAGGCTGAATCGTTTTACAATAGTCTTCCCAGCACTCTTTTGTGCGATGATCAAAATAAAGAACTGGTATAGTAAATACCGGACTAATCAACTCTATACTCTCTAAGGAGCCTAAGGACCTATAAAGATTAGTAGTTTCTTTAGTTAAATCATCAAATGAGATTTGATCCGGATTGTAGGCCATGACTATGGAAGCCATATTTGGCAAAAGCTCTAAAATTCCATTTATCTTTGAATCACGTATATTTTTTGTAAGTGAGTGTACAAGAAAATTGAGGTCAAAATTGAGCTCATTTCCTAGTTCCATCTCAATATATCGATCCCCACCGGGAGTATACTTAGGTTCATCATAAATCATCTGATATTCTCTATTTTAGGTCAAATTTTAAGCGAATAAAGAAAATTTAGGAATGTATTTAGGAAGGATTAAACTGTTTAAACAAATAATACAAATTATAGTTATTATTATAGCATGATAAATATAGATAATATTATATAGGTTTTAATAAGGTCTCTATTATACTCTATTAATTTAGTAATAATCTGTGAGAATATCAATTCTTGTTCATTTTTGTATAAAGGGAGGAATAAATGATTGTTTTACCAGCTTTGCCCTTGCGTAATCCTAACGTGGGTATGGTTTATAACTTTGTTCATTTTTCTGAAGAAGAGTGTGACCAGATAATTAAATCCGCCAAAGAAGATCAATGGCAGGCTGGAGGTGTTGGGGGGTATGGGGATAAAGGAACTGGGTCGGTTCAAAATGATGCTAGAAGCTGTACAGAGCAAAGGCTTCCTGTAGGACAAGCAGGATGGCCATTGAGTAAGATTATGTTTGAGATTTGCAATATTAATTCACAGGCATGGAGATTTGAACTCGGTGGTTTTGTTAATGATGATATGCCCTATTTAATGCGCTATCAGGCAACAAAAAAGGATCATGTTGATTGGCATATGGATATGGGCCAGGGTCAGAATGCATCTAGGAAGTTGGGCTTTTCTATTCAACTGACTGACCCGAGTGAATATGAGGGTGGAAATCTTGAATTTCATAACATTTCTGTTGATCAAAAGACTCTACGTGCCAGAGGCACTTTAGTTTTATTTCCGGCTTACTGGCTTCATAGAGTTACTAACGTTACTAAGGGTGAAAGAATGGTGGTAGTTGGCTGGGTTCATGGTCCAAGCTACCGTTAATTTAACCCGATAAATTATTCAAGGAGTAGTTATTATTTCTAAAATTCTCTTCATTACACACTCTGAAGAAGCAAATCCTGGTAATGTAAAAGATGCCTTAAATGACCTTGGCTATGAAACGTCAGTATGTTGCCCAATGCTTGGAGATAATCTGCCGAGGTTAATTGCTGGAAAGCCAGAGGAATTTTCCGCAACTGTTGTATTTGGAGGCCCCCAACTTATTTCTCAGGATAGCAATATAGGATATATTAAAGAGGAAATAGAATGGATTGGTGAGCAGGTTAAATATGACTCCCCGCTTTTGGGAATATGCTTAGGGGCCCAAATGATTTCTGCTAGCCTTGGTTATGCTGTTGGCCCTCATCCACAGGGATTAAGGGAAATAGGGTTTCACTCAGTCAGGCCTACTCCAGAAGGAAAAGAATTTTTCCCCTCTGAGGCCTTATTTTATCAATGGCATAGAGAAGGCTTTGAGCTGCCGAAAAATTCAAGATTATTAGCAACTGGAGATATATATCAGAATCAGGCTTTTAGTTTAGGAAGTAGTGTTTTTGGTCTCCAGTTCCATCCTGAAATAACTGTTGAGACAATTAATAAATGGATTACTTCTGTTCGTGGGGCCCCTCAATTAAATCGGCCAGAAGCCCAGCCTGCTGACCAGCAACGCTTATTGGCATCTCAATGTGTATTAGAAGTAAAAAAGTGGTTACCACCGTTTTTGAAAAAATGGTTGCATCACTAGAAATACGCGAACATTGAGTAGGGTTTTAATATTGCAATTAAATTTCTTTAGCACGATCACGCAGAATATATTTTTGCACTTTCCCTGTTGAGGTCTTGGGAAGTGGTCCTAAAACTACATTTCTTGGGACTTTATAGCGGGCCATATTATCACTGCAAAAAGAAATTAGTTCATCTGGCGTAGTATTTTGACCATCTTTCAGCGTTACAAAGGCACAAGGGGTTTCACCCCATTTTGTATCTTCACGAGCTACAACCGCCGCCTCCATTACTGCTGGATGTTTATATAGTACATTTTCAACTTCGATAGTACTAATGTTCTCACCTCCTGAAATTATTATGTCTTTCGCTCTATCCTTAAGTGCAATATATCCATCTGGGTCCATTACACCTAGGTCACCTGTATGAAACCAGCCCCCTTTGAAAGCTTCTTCAGTAGCCTTTGGATTCTTTAAGTAGCCCTTCATAACTGTATTTCCGCGCATCAGAACTTCACCCATAGTCTCTCCATCTTTTGGTTTTGGTTCTAGAGATTTAGTGTCAGATACAGCTAAGCCCTCTAGGGTGTTATAAGCAACGCCCTGCCTTGCTTTTTTTCGTGCTTGTTCTGAAGGGGATAGATCGTCCCATTCTTTATGCCAGGCACATACTGTTACAGGGCCATATACTTCTGTCAAACCATATACATGTGTTACACGAAATCCAGAAGACTCCATTTTTTCTAGAACTGCTGGTGGTGGTGGTGCGGCTGCAGTCATTACATTAACTATTTGTTCAAATTCTTTTCTTTCACTTTCTTCAGCGTTGTTGATCATATTAAGTACGATAGGAGCACCACAAAAATGAGTAACTTTATTTTCAAGAATAGATTTATATATTGCTCCGGCTTCTACTTTTCTCAAGCAAACGTGTGTACCAGCATGTATAGTTATCGCCCATGTAAAACACCATCCATTGCAATGAAACATTGGTAATGTCCATAGATAACAGGGGTTATCAGTCATTTGCCATGCCATAGAATTACCTATGGAATTGAGATATGCACCGCGATGATGATAAACTACACCTTTTGGGTTCCCAGTTGTACCTGAGGTATAGTTTAGTGCTATTGCTTCCCATTCATCTTCTGGCCATCTCCAGGAAAAATCTTTATCGCCTTCTGCGAGAAAATCTTCGTATTCAATAGAGCCAATCAACTCACCCCCTTCTGAGGGTGTATCATTAATGTCTATAACGAGTGGTTCGACTGAACAAAGTTTTAGTGCTTTCTTTATCGTTGGTGAAAATGATCTGTCCGTTAACAAAACAGATGCTTCTCCGTGATCGAGGGTGAAAGCGATAGTTTCTGCATCTAAACGATAGTTTAATGCATTAATTACAGCTCCAACCATCGGAATTCCATAATGAGACTCAAGCATAGCGGGTGTATTAGGAGACATTATCGCAACAGTATCGTCTGGTCCTATACCTCTTTTATGGAGAGCTGAGGCAAGTTTTCTACATCTTTCATAAAACTCGGTATAGGTAGCTGATCTATTTTCATGGATCCACGCTGTGCGGTTAGGATAAACATGAGCGGCTCTTTCTAAAAAAGTAAGAGGAGTGAGAGCTGTGTAATTTGCTTTAGTTTTAGATAGGCCAGACTCATAACGACTATCACTATTTGGGCTTTTATTAGCCATAACGAATTCTCCTAATATATCCTAAACAATAATACACTTAATTTTGTTATGAAGTTAGATTTATTGCAATATTTGTGTTTAAATTAACAGCCATGAAAAAAAGAACTTTATATCTTCTTCGTCACGGTTCAGCTGATGTAGCAGGGCCCAATGGTGATATAGAAAGACCCCTGAAAAGTAAGGGGAAAGCTGACATAGAATATCTTTCTGAAGTTCTAATTAAACAAGGAATTTCATGGGATTTATCGTTTTGTTCGAACGCATTGCGAGCAAATTCTACTTTCCAGATTATAGATAAGGTAATTCCTGAAGCTACCAGTATTATTAATGATTGTCTTTATGGATCGTCTGCAGATGAGGTTATGTTGCTATTACAATCGCAAAAGGACTCTGTGTGCTCAATCTTGTTAGTTGGGCATAATCCATGTCTTCAAAGTTTAGGCCTAATTTTAGCAGCTTCTGGTGGAGAGAAATATGCCAGGTTTGCCAAAAATTTTCCTCCAGGTAGTTTTCTATCTTTAGACCTATCCATTAATAAATGGTCAGAAATTTCTCCGCGAGTTGGATATATAAATCATCTATTAGTCCCTGGAGATTTTTAGAATATAGATCTTTATGTCTGCCAATTGCAAACAAATAGAAACTAAGAAATTTTTTAGGTATTTTTGATAGCTAGTTATTTAGTATGGATTTAATAATTTATATGATCCCACGGCGTTTTAAATCAATTATCTGATCAGCTTCCATTTTTAGTTCACCCCCATAGATTTCATCATTTGCATTTCCAAGAGTTGGCCCTAGATTTTTAATTTTACCAGGAGTAGAGCTAAGTCGTGGTAGAGGTGCAGGTACCATAATCTCTTCATCTAGAGTTGGTTCATAAATACCAATTATTGTTCCACGTTCTTTATAATGTTGGTCCTGAAATATATCGGCAATCGAATTTACTGGGGCCGCAGGAACACTACCTTTCAAGCATTTTTCTAAAGCATCAGCCCTATTAAGTTCTTTGAACCATTTTGAAACTATGGCATTGACTTCGTCAGCATGTTTAATGCGCGTTAAATAGTTTCCAAATTGATTGGGGCTGCTTAGATCTGGGCAACCCATTACCTCAGCAAAACGAGCGAACATTTTATCATTTGTGCAGGCAATGGATATCCATTCATTATCAGCAGTTTCAAAATGACCATGAGGGCAGGCATTAGATGTATGGACTCCCAGTCGAGGACGTACTGTACCATTCCAAGAATATGCTGTTGCTATTTCATCAAGTACTCTAAATACCGATTCAAAAAGTGCGATATCTATCATTTGCCCATTGCCAGATGAATCTCTAGCTCTAAGAGCAAGTAATATACCTACAGCCCCATAAAGTCCTGAGATATAATCAGCTAGAGAGGTGGACCCTGGTGTTAGAGGTGGTCCTCCAGGCATACCTGTTAGATAGGAAAGGGCTCCAAAGGCATGGGCTATTCTAGCGAAAGCAGGTCGGTCCTTATAGGGCCCAGTTTGGCCGTAACCTGATACTCTTAATAGTATTAATTGTGGGTTAAGTTTGTGGAGTATGTCCCACCCAATATTCCATTTTTCAAGTGTTCCTGGTCGAAAATTTTCACAAACTATGTCGGCACTTTCTGCTAAATCTATAAAAATTTTTTGCCCTTCTGGGTCCCTTAAATTTAGAGTTATAGATCGTTTATTTCTTGCCTCAGTAAGCCAGGTTAGGCCATCTCCCCTAGGTGTTGGGGTGCCAAATTTTCTTAATGAATCTCCGGACTTAGGGTCCTCTACCTTAATTACATCAGCACCAAATTCGCTTAAAATACTAGCAGCAAATGGTGCAGCAACAAAAGTTGCAAGGTCAATGATACGTATTCCTTTTAGTGGAAGGTCTATTTCAGCAGGTTTATTTTTCATAGTAGTAACTTAACATCTATCTTAAAAAAAATTAGAATCAAATGATAATAGCTATAGTCTAAGCATTATAGACACTGTTTAGGTTAATAATACTACACTAGTGTGATTATTATGGTTATTATGGTTATTATGATTATATTGGCTATAGAATATTAAACTATAAAATTCAGGGAAGTTTTATAAATTATGAATTCATCAAATAGTGTAATCCCTTTGATTAATATCGAACCTTTTCGGCTTGGCGGAGAATCAGAAAAGCGTGATGTTGCGTCTTTAGTAGATGCAGCATGCCGAGAGATAGGTTTTTTAGTTATTACGGGCCATGGTGTCTCTGATGATCTAATTAGAGAAATGTATGAAGTAAGTGAAGACTACTTTAATTTACCTACCTGGGAGAAGATGGCTCTAAAGATGCCGCCTGATCGCTATAGAGGTTATACCCCTATGTTAAGTGAGAGTCTTGCTAGCAGCCTTGACCATGATACTCCGCCTGATCTTAAGGAGAGTTTTAGCATAGGCCCATTCAATGTGCCCTATGACGAGTATCATTTTGGGCAGGCAGGTGCCCGCTTCTTTGCACCAAATTTTTGGCCTGATCGACCGACTGAAATGCGTGCAGTCTGGGAAAAATATTTTTTGGAAATGAATAGGCTCTCTAATGACTTAATGAAAATTTTCGCAGTTGCTCTAGATATGCCCGAAAATTTCTTTGAAAATAAAATCAATAACCATATAACAAATTTTAGCGTAATTCACTATCCTGGACAGGAAAAAAATCCTGATACCGGTCAATTGCGCGGGGGAGAGCATACCGATTACGGAAGTTTAACAATTGTTAACACAAATACTGATATTGGAGGTTTAGAGGTTGAGCGTAGGGATGGGGGCTGGGAAAAAGTGCCCTGGATACCTGGTGCGTTCTCAATCAATATAGGTGACTTAATGGCAGAATGGACAAACGACCGTTGGGTTTCGACTATGCATCGTGTGTCTAACCCACCAAGGGATAAAGCCCATATCAGTAAAACTTCTCTCTTGTTTTTTCATCAACCTAATTATGATGCCGAGGTTGAATGCATTTCTACTTGTCATAGTGATGACAATCCACCTAAATATAGTAAAACAACATCAGGAGAACATGTAACCATGAAGATAATGAAGCATCGTTCCCCTGATACTGACAGTACTGGGTAATAAACTAGAACTTAAATTAATTTAATTAAACCGAGTTAGCTCTTTCTAGCATAGCGTTAAGTAAAACATCACAACCCGCAGAGACATCGCCCTTTGTGGCAGACTCGACTTCATTATGGCTGATACCATCAGCACAAGGAATAAATATCATTGAGGCTGGTGCAACTTTGGATACATAAACAGCATCATGGCCAGCTCCAGAAGTGATAGGCCTGCTTTCTAATCCAAGAGATTCAGCTGCACTAGCTACAGCATTTATACAATCATCATTAAATTTTACTGGTGGCGAATGCCAAATTTCATCAAACTTTAGTTCTAATGACATTTCATAAGTAATTTTTTCACATCTATCTCTAAAATCTTCCCCTAGTTTTTTAAGGATATCAGAATCGGGATGCCTAATATCTACTGTGAAAGATACTGAGCCAGGTATGACGTTGCGTGAACCTGGACTAACTTCAAACACACCACAGGTTGTCCTGGCATCTGGTGTATTTTCATTTCCAATATCACTAAGAGCATCAACCATCCGACTTGCGCCTACAATTGCGTCTTTTCTTCTTTCCATTGGTGTGGTCCCGGCATGACTTTCCATGCCAATAACTTCAACGTCATACCATCTCATTCCTTGAACACCCTGAACAACACCAATAGTTTTTTCTTCTGCCTCTAAAATTGGCCCTTGCTCAATATGGACTTCAAAAAATGCTGATATTTCTCTACCGCCGCATTTCTCCGGGCCCGCATAGCCAATTCTTTTTAATTCTTCCCCAATAGTTTTTCCATCTGCGTCCTTTCTAGATAGTCCATATTCTAGATCAAAAACTCCTCCAAAAACCCCAGAAGCAATCATTGCTGGTGCAAATCTTGAACCTTCCTCGTTCGTCCAAGAGGTAACCTCAATTGGGCGTTCTGTTTCAATACCCATATCATTCAATGTCCTAATTACTTCAAGTCCTGCAAGCACACCATATATACCATCGTATTTACCGCCTGTCGGCTGACTATCAATATGACTACCTGTCATAACTGGTGCGAGAGAATTATTTTTCCCTGCCCGTCGGGCAAAAATATTTCCCATTTCATCGATTGACACTTCGCAGCCGGCATCTTTGCACCAATTTACGAATAGATCCCTAGCTTCTTTATCAACGTCTGTTAAGGTCAGTCTGCATACACCTCCTTTTTCTGTAGCCCCTATTTTGGCCATATCCATAAGACTGTTCCACAATCGATCGTGGTTTACTCTGAAATTATTCATATCTAGACCTACTTTTTTAGTTATTTTAGTAAAAAGGGTTTATGAAAAGTGTGGAATTATATGTTCTGCGTACTCTCCAATTATTCTTTCTTCTTCACCATTTGTTAAATAAATAACAAAAAGATCTACACCTGAATCCTCTAATTTTTTTAGTTTTTCTATGTGTTCTGATGGCTCTCCAAGTATACAAAATGACTCAGTTATTTCCTGGGACACATAATCACTATTATCTGATTCTTTATTAGCATGTTCTTTATAATTGTAACCTTCGTCAGCGTTTGCTCCCCTTCGATTTTCTATATATTGAGTTAGACTGTCTGGTATAAGTCCTGAATCTAGTCCGTATTTTTCTACGACATCTGCTACATGATTACCAACCATTGCGGGGAACCACTTGGTTTGCTTATATCCAAGATCTTTGTCCCCTACCCATACCGGGGCGCACGAAAGAACTTTGAATTCAGACATGTCCCTACCTATTTTTTCCCCCGCTTGAATAGCTTGATTTGAGAACCATTTACATAGATCAGGATCACTAAGTTGGACTACTAGTCCATCACCATGTTCTCCAGCACATGCAAGAGCTTTAGGGCCGTATGCAGCAACCCACGCGGGTAAATCATATCCATTAGCCCACTCTAGTTTGACTGGTGAAGGGCAATCGTCATATGTGACTTCATCTCCTCGAACCATTCCTTTAATTGCATGAATAAATTCTGCCATTCTATCAAGTGTTGCAGGCCTTTTACCCATTACGCGCATTGAGCTATCTCCACGACCAACAGCTAATTCAAAACGATTCTGGTTTTCTACAGAAAGTGTAGCAAACATACTCGCTGCTACTGACCAGTCTCGGACATTCGGATTTGTTACTAAAGGCCCCGTCTTTATTTTTGTGGTGTGCTCTAGTACGCGGGCCATCTGATGATAACAATCACGCCAGAGTATATGTGAATCAAAAAACCAAGCATATTCAAACCCGGCTATTTCAATCTGCCTTGCAATGGCAATCGACCGCTGAGAGTTCATCTCTCCCTTGAATGTAATGCCGAATTTCATTTTCTTCTCCTATGTTCTCTAACTATAAGTTTTAATAGATGTTTAATTAGCTATCTAAGAAGTTACTTAGTAAGTTATTTAAGAAGTCTATGACATCATTGGGAAGCTGAGGTCTACTCCGGAACGGATACCTGTTGGCCATCGAGATGTAATAGTCTTTAACTTGGTAAAGAATCGAATACCTTCTTCTCCATGCATGTGATGATCACCAAATAGTGATCTTTTCCAACCACCAAAACTATGATAGGCAACGGGTACAGGTATTGGCACATTAACCCCTACCATTCCAATATTAATATTATTTGCAAAATCTCTCGCAGCATCTCCATCTCGAGTAAAAATAGCAGTTCCGTTACCAAATTCATGTTGGTTAACCATTTTTACAGCAGTATCGTAATCAGGGGCGCGAACTATGGACAAAACTGGGCCAAAGATTTCCTCTTTATATATCTTCATTTCAGGTGTCACCCTATCGAATAGACATGGTCCAATATAATATCCATTTTCATACCCTTGTAGATTTAGGTTTCTCCCATCAAGAACCAACTTAGCTCCTTCATCAACACCATTATCTACATAGCCTTTAACTTTTTTTAGGTGTTCAGCTGTAACTAATGGACCCATTTCTGAATCTTCGTCATTCCCTGGACCAACTTTGATTTGTTCAATCTTAGGTTTTAGAGATTCAATTAATGCATCACCTACTTTATCTCCAACTGCTACAGCAACGGATACTGCCATGCATCTTTCTCCAGCTGATCCATATGCTGCACCCACTAAAGCATCACTTGTCATATCTAGATCTGCATCTGGCATAATTACAGCGTGATTCTTTGCCCCTCCTAGTGCCTGGATTCGCTTACCTGTTGATGTGCCTCGTGTATAAATATATTCCGCTATTGGAGTTGATCCTACAAAACTTATCGCGGCTATTTCTGGATGATCAATTAATGAGTCTACTGCAACTTTATCACCATGAACTACATTGAATACTCCATCAGGGCACCCTGCTTGTTTCATTAAATTAGCTAAAAAGTTAGCAGTAGAAGGGTCCTTCTCGGAGGGCTTTAATACAAAGGTATTTCCACAAGCTATAGCGAGAGGAAACATCCACATAGGTACCATTGCAGGAAAGTTAAAAGGTGTAATTCCTGCAACTACACCTAATGGTTGTCTAGTTGAAAAACTGTCAATGCCAGTGCCCACTTCTTCGGTGAAATCTCCTTTGAGTAAACTTGGAATCCCACAAGCAAACTCAACAACTTCTAAGCCTCGCGTTACTGATCCAACAGCATCAGACAAAACTTTACCGTGTTCCTGAGTAACTAATTCTGCAATTTTTCCAGTATTGGCTTCTACAAGTTCTTTGAACTTAAATATTACTCTTGCTCGTCTTGCTGGTGGGACAGCAGCCCAAGATGGCCAGGCTTTAGAGGCTGCCGCTACCGCCTCATTTACTTCTGACTGTTCAGCAAAAGGGACTTTACCAATTTTTTCGCCCGTGGCAGGGTTATATATATCTCCACTGCGCTTACTATTTGATAATGTTTCGGTTCCGTTAATCCAGTGACTAAGTGTATAGGTCATCAACTTTCTCGTTTGTTATATTGAATAAAAAATAAGTTAAACATTTAATGCCTTGTTAACAGGTAAGTGACTATATCCTAGTTCAGAAGCGATAGCCTCAAAAACAATTTTACCATGGTATATATTCAGGCCATTCTTAAGATTTTCGTCATCAATTAACGCTTTTCTATACCCTTTATTAGCTAGAGAAATAACAAAAGGTAAAGTGGCATTTGATAGGGCTAGGGTAGAAGTTCTAGCTACTGCCCCGGGCATATTTGCAACACAGTAATGGGTAATAGTATCGATTTTATAAGTGGGCTCAGCATGTGTTGTTGGCTTGCTAGTTTCAAAGCAGCCTCCTTGATCAATGGCCACATCAACAACTGTAGCATTTTTCCTCATATTCTTAAGCATATCTTTGGTCACAAGCCTAGGTGCAGATGCGCCGACTACTAGAACTGCGCCTATTACAAGGTCGGTACTACATACCAATTCCTCAAGTAACTGCCTTGTGGAAAACAAGGTTTTAGCTGAAGGACCAAAAAATGATTCTAATTCTCGCAATCTACTGATAGAGCGGTCAAGAATTGTTACATTTGCACCCATACCTACAGCCATTCTTGCTGCATGAGTTCCAACAACTCCTCCACCAATAATTAAGACATCAGAGGGGGGCACTCCCGGCACTCCACCAAGTAGCAATCCTCTTCCACCTTTAGTCTTTTCAAGACAATGAGCCCCTGCTTGAATTGATAATCTTCCGGCCACTTCACTCATTGGAGCAAGAAGAGGCAATCCACCGTTATTATCTGTCACTGTTTCATATGCTATTGCAACGCAGCCGGAATCTACTAAAGCTTTAGTTTGTTCTGGATCTGGAGCTAGATGCAAATATGTGAATAGAATTTGGTCCTCTCTTAGCAATGAATATTCTTCTGGCTGAGGTTCTTTAACTTTAACAATCATATCCGCAAGTGCATAAATTTCTTCTGCAGTTTCTATAATTTCAGCGCCAGATTTTTGGTAGTCTTCATCATCCATGCCAATTTCAGTAGCACAATTTTTTTGCACTAAAACTCGATGTCCATTTAATACCAATTCCTGGACTCCAGCCGGCGGAATCCCTACTCGGTACTCATGAACTTTTATTTCTTTTGGAACTCCGATAATCATTTTAGTGTATCCCTCTTAGTGTCTCAAATAATCATTAAAACGGTAGCAGCCCTGATGATAAGAAACAACTTTACTATAGTGAATATAACTTAAATTTTGTGGATTGTATTTGAATTAACCCATTAAAAATTATAGTTAATTTCAAATTCCAAAAAAGTATCCTTACGAACAGAAAATTGAATATCCTGACTATTTATACTTCGAAAAGCTGTGCCATTTAAGCTTAATGACCAATTATTATCAATACGCCTTTCAGCCTCAAGGGACACAGAGTGGGCACTTTCGTCAAGATCATGCATTACTCCAATAAAAAATTCTGTACTTTTAGCATCATTTAGTCCAAGTCTTAAAGCAAAGAAAATATCATTTTCATATGCTGTAAGTGATCGATTGTCTCTTCCATCAAAAAGCAGCTCAGTAAGTAAGGATAGCTCTGTTTCAGAGTTAAATATCCCATAAAATGTATATTCAAAACCAGCTATAAAAGCTCCGTAGTCTTGTTCTGTTAATGCACGGTCTTTCTCTCCATCTCGCCAATATCCCTCGAACTTTAATAACCAGGATTCTAGAGTTGCTTGCAGATCCAGACTATATTGACTTATCTGTTCGTAAGTAGGAACTAAAACTATCGATCCATAACGATCTAAAGCTAACTCTAATGTCGGCGATCTATTTGTTCCATGAAAGAATGATAATCCTGTATCAAATACTCCGATAGTATGTGAGTGTCGTAGCGCTATATCTAAATGATGTCTTCCAGAAGAACTTTCGTAATTAGTTTGATTTTGGTCTACAATTAAGGAATTACGTAGTCTTGAGCCTTGACCATGAAATGTACGATTTCGAAAATAGGGCATAAAAAATGTCTCTATGTTACCCATAGATGTTGAAAGGGTTCCATGTATCATCGGTTGGCCTAATTTTTCTTTAAGACCTGGGTCCTCTACTAGATCTGTTTGGTTAATTATATCGATTAAATGAAAGGACTCTGCAACACCCCAAAAAACTCTATCTAAACCTATTCTAAATTCCCAGGCAACATTATCTAGCTCCCCAAAAAAAAGGCCATATGCTTCTCTTATGTCCCAATGAGTCCTTCTTGGATCAACGCTGTCATATCGAAAAAAGGGAGAAACTACTATGGAATGTCCATTAGAATTTTCTGAGTAAATAGTTGGATTTACAAAGAACGAGGTGGTATGAGAATTCTGCCCTAAATGGATGGCACTATTAGGGAATATTCGAGTTTCCGCACCAATTTTTCCAAAAATTTCGCTGGCTGAGGTGGAAGTAGAAATATTATTGCTAATGGTAAAACTTAACAAGCCAACTAGTGTAATAGTTGTAAGTGCTCCAAGCGGTAAAGTTTTAATAATACGTTCAACCAATGCAAAAGCCATTATTAGCGAGCTCTCTTTAGGCCTACTTTAGTTAAATGATTTTTATTAACTTTTTCATCAAAATCATAGTTTTTCCAAACAAGCAAAGTGGACTTACCAGTCAGGTGATTTTCCATAAACATTTTATGAGGACGCCAAAATTTATCCTTATACAAGGTAAAATTCTCTGCTTTTAGAGTTTTAAAGTGTTCATTTTTTCTATCAAAATATTCCACTTTCCATGTTCTATAGTGTTCTGAATCAATCCATGCAATTAGACGCTTGTAACCTGAGTTTTTTGAAATAGGAATACTTTGCAAAACAAAGCAAGATAAATTTCCACATGGTTCTTGTCTGATTAAAAGGTAATCATATTTATCGATCTCTCTGCTAATCATATCTTCATATGCAAATTCACTTCCCATGAATGAACCAGACTGATTTGAAGAGCTTATTCTCTTAACTCTCTTTAATGCCGGAAGATATAACCATTGTTCATCGTTCTTAATTTTATGACTATGAGTAAGTAATGCGGTCCCTTTAACATCCCTAGGGTTATTAAAAACCACCAAACTACGGTCACCATCTTCTTCCATCTCTAGTACTTTTACAGACATAGATCTCGAGCTTTCTTCTCCATGCCGATTACGTAAAGTCATTATTTGTTGAGCAGTATAATGCTGAAATCCTTCATCTCTAAGATTTGCTTCTTTTGCTATCTCATAACCCTCGTTTTCTTCAGAATTGCTAAGGGCAAGGCTGGTGCCAGATACGATAAAAATCAAAGTTAGAAATGAATAAAAAATTTGTAGACTAGGATATATGAATAAGTTCATTTTTGTTTTCTCCTGTCCAAATATATCATCAGTGGAGGTAGAAAGAAAAAGTCTGCTACCAATGCTAATACAATTGTAATGCAGGTGAGCAGTCCCATATTCCAGTTAATTTCAAAACCAGAGGTTGCTAGTACAGCAAACCCAGCCCCTAAAACAGCAGTTGTAGTCCATAGCGCATGACCAACAGAGTTGAAGGCATACCTGACAGCCATTTCTGGCCCTAGTTTTTCTTCACGGCGTCCTCTTAGATATTTACTCAGGAAGTGAATAGTATCATCTACCACTATTCCAAAAGTAACGGCTGTAACAACAGTTGCTGCTACACCAATATTTCCAAGAGTATATCCCCAAAGCCCAAAGGCCATTGCTGCAGGAACAAAGTTAGGAATAAGACTGATAACACCTAAACGTAAGCTTCGTAAAGCAAACACAAGTATTAGAGAAATTAAACCCATTGCTATTATTGTTCCAGTTAGCATTCCCTCTATATTACGTTGTGATATGTGTGCGAACATCACGCTTAGTCCTGAGCCCTTAGTGTGCATAGAAGGGGGCGCGTTTTCTTTAAGCCAAGCAACAGCTTTTTCGTCCATTTGTCTTTGTTCTTTAGCTGAAAGATCTTTTGCAACGACTGTCATTCGAGTGGCTGATTTGGAAACATTAATTTGATCATTCAAGTCTCGACCTAATGGGAGGGAAAGTTCATATAGTAAAAGATATTGAGCGGCTAACTCAGAGCTTTCGGGAATTCGATGCCACTCGGGGTCATCTTGATGCATATTCTTATTGAGTCTCTTCATAATGTCTGGAAGCGCAGCTACATTAACTATTTTTGGTTGACTCCTGTACCATTCTGCAAACTCATCTACTTTTGATAGGTATGCTGGATTAGTAATTCCACCTTCTTCCCCTGATTCTAATGAATAATCAAAATATTCAACGCCACTAAGGTTTTCAATCACAAAGTCTGTATCTTTTCTAAACTCATAGTTTTTCGAAAAATATTCTGTCCAATTATCATTCAACTCTACTTGAGGTATTCCTGTAGCAAGACCAATAATTATTGCGCCGACGAAGAAAAATAGGGGCTTCTTCCGCTTAACAACAAATGCGCCAAAGTGAGAAAAGAATTCATTCTCATTTTTTTCTAATAAACGTACTTTAAGGGGAAGTAGAGAAAGTAGTGCAGGTAAAAAAGTTACAGAAAAGATAAAAGCGCCAAATACTCCTATTGCTACTATATTACCCAGAGCGTTGAATGGCGGTGAATCAGACGCATTCATTGATAAGAATCCAATAGCAGTAGTTATAGATGTGAGAAAAATTGGATTAAGGTTTATGCGTAAAGATTCTACAATTGCTTCATTTTTCTGTTTACCTCTTCGCATAGATTGTATGGTGGACCAAATAATGTGTACACTATGAGCAATCGCAACGGTCATAATAATTGTTGGTGCTCCGGCAGATCCAGGACTGAGCACAAAACCCGCCCAACCTGCTGCTCCCATCCCACTTAGCCCCGCAAATAGAACTACTAAAAGAGTTCCTATTGTACCCCAAACTGACCTTAGAAGAATCATCATTACTATAACAATAGCTGCGATGATTATGGGGCCTAATTCTGTCAGATCATTGATGGCTGCGTCTCCAAAAGCCTGGCTCATTACGACGCTACCTGTAGGGTGAAATTCGATGTTCGGATGGTTTGCTCTAGCTTTATCTAGCATGTTCCAAACAGCCCCCATAATTTCGGGTACTGCTTTATCTTGGTCTTCCGGTAAAACAAAGTTTATGAGAACTCCAGCTGCATTACCGTCTTCGGCGACTAAGCGGTTGACTAGTCCAGGAGAGCTAAGTGCTACGTCTTTGATGTAATTTAGGTCAGAAGATGAAAGAGATTTAGTTTCTGGTACAAGGTCATTTACGATTAATTCATCGCCTTCTGCCCAACTATGAGAAAAGTTTGTCAGAGAATCAACTCTACTAGCATAAGGTATTTGCCACCCTTGCTCTGTTAGTGTTTGGATGGCTGTAAGGGTATCTATTTGAAATACGCTACCTTCAGTGGCGGCGAGTCCTATTAGAACGGTATTTGCCTCGCTGTAAGTTTTCTCTATGGCTTCAAACGCTATTAACTGTGGGTTATCCTCAGAGAAATATATGCGGCTGTCGTTGCTGATTGTAAGCAATCTTCCGCCAGCGCTGAGTGCCACAACCATCAGAAGTATTGCGACAATCGTTATCCAGCGATATTTTATTACAAACTTTCCATAGTTTGCTGCTGTGAGAGCAGTAGGTTTATTAAATCTAATCTTCATTATAATCTCGTGACTATATCTAGTGGCCTAATATCAGTGTTCAAGTGGCTAACGAAAAAACAATTATTGCATTGATTTGTCATATTTTAGGCATTCCAAATATATAATTAGCTAGCTAATAATTTAAAAAACAAAAAATTTTATTTGATTAAATCGAGCTTATTCTTTTATGAAAAAAATATTTATTAATAAATATAATTAGCTAGCTAATTATATAAATCTAAAGTAGTTGATATTGATGATTTAATGGCATTCGCCCGTATCGTTTTAGTTTTTCACCATTACGGCGTAACCATGCCTTTGATTTTTCAGAATGAGAAATGAGACCTTCTACGGTATTCCAGAATTGTTTGCTGTGATTTAGCTCAACTAAATGGGCTACTTCGTGGGCAATTACATAATCCAAGACCTTTTCAGGGGCCATTATAAGTCTCCATGAGAAAGATAAAACTCCGGTCACAGAACAGCTTCCCCAAGCTGTTGCTGGGTCATTAATTCTCAAGCTGAAAATCTCTTTTTCTATTGTTCTTGCAAGTTCTTTGGCTTTAGGCTCGATAATATTATAGGCTCTGTTTTTTAACGCTTGAAGAGCGGCATCTTGAAATTCGTAATTTATATCGGAAACAAATATTATTGTGTCAGTTTGATTTGTTTTATTCTCCTCAGAGAACTGGTCAATTAATGTAGCAAAGCCGCCCATATAAGGGATACGAGTTCCGCATGTTAGGGGAACTCCAGGAAGTCTTTGTTTGAGTTGGCTCTCTATCCAACTTGTTTTTTTGGCGGCAAAATCCAGTCCGTCGCGGACTGCTGTGCGATAAGGTACCACTAATTCAACACCAGGATCATCCTCAGTTACTTGAAGTATAACCCGTCGAGCTTTTTTGCTTCGCCGTAAGGGGATATTTCGATTGCCTAGAGTAGGCAATTTTAAAGAAATATTCTTTCTTTCTCCACTTAACATCCTAATCCTTAGAAATACAGAAAGCATCAATTTTTATAAGCTTATTATCCAGAGTCTCAGCTCCGCAAGAATATTATGTATAAAATAATAGTTTCTACTATTGATTATGAATCTACAGCTAAACGACTCGAGGCAAAACTAGGATAAACCTCTGCTATCATTTTTCCAATATCACCATGAATTAATTTTTTTTCTTGTTCGGTAGGCTCTAGAGTATTAATAACTTTTTTAGGTTCAATATAGTCGAATCCAGTATTTTTTCGAATTGTTTGTAATGTTTCTCCAGGATGTAAACTGTGAAGAGAAAAGCACTGTGCTTTTTTTTCCCACATGAAAACACAGCGACTAGTTACTAAAGAATGAGGACCTCCTGGCCTATATATATTTTTTTCGGTCTTACCGGGAGCACTAATAAAATCAACTTTTTGAACTAAAGTTCTTGATGTATGTTCTTCTCTAAAGAGTATTACTTTAGGAACTACATAATAAAGATATGCTGAACCATAACTTCCTGGAAATCGAACATCCATATGTGGATAATCTCCTATACCGACGAGGTTGACGTTTGCGTCACCATCAATTTGGCCTCCCCCAAGAAAAAATGCATCAATTCTCCCCTGTCCGGCACAATCAAAGAGTTCTTTGCCGCCATCAGTAAAACTGTTTACCGATTTACTACCAAGTATAGTTACTTTTGGACTACCTTTTCCTAATCCTGAGGCAAGGAGCGCTGCAGCTCCTGGTATTGGAGAAGATGCCCCTACAGCAACATGGTTTAAGTCTCGTAGCATACGAGAAACAACCGTAATAAGTAGTTCTGTAAGTTTTATATTTGATTCTGACATTTAGTTTCTTCTATTTTTTCTAGACAAAAACATAGGACTCAAGATATTTACTAAAATCAGATTTGCTTCTCGCTTGTGAAGCATATTTTTGAAGATGATTTCTATCAGCATCATATAGATCACTAAGACCAAGAGGCCATGAACCTTTTTTGCAAATCGTTATGCCATTTATATAAAGACTTGGGAGGGCGTTTGCCGCTGTTTCTTCATTATCTAATAAGTTAGTATCACGAACCTCTTCAACGCTAACATACGTCTTTTTAGCAGCATGGGACATTAGAGCTAATTCTCGTCTCCTGCCTATCCATATATTTCCTTCCCGATCTGCATATGGTGCATGAAATATGGCATAATCTGGATGTATTGCTGGTAGAAGTAATATTGAGTCATTTGAAATTTTTTTGAAGGGGTTTTCTGAGATTTTCCAGTCATTCCTATATTTAAGTATATCCGATCCTATAATGCCTCTAAGTGGCATGAAGGGAATTCCCTTTTCGCTAGCTTGCAGGCCCGCATGAATAGCTGGACATGTAGAGTCTTTTAATTCAATTTTTTTGGCCTTAATAGCTTCAGTAAAACGTGGAGCATTACCAAGCTCGCCTAAGCTTACTGCTGCTGCTTCAATTTCACTTACACATCCTGCCCCTATTAATATGTCTGCCTGTAAGCCGGTTTGTGGAGCGGCTACAAGCCGTAAGTCACGTGCTTTTTTTCGTATTAAAGCTCTTGTGATCTCCATTGGAACAAATGAATAGTCGGGGGGGATAACAATCTGAGATCCATCTTCAATATTAGCAACAAGATTTTGCAAAGAAGTCAGTAAATTTTTAATAGATAAGCTTTTCATTTGTTAATCCCCATTAGTATAGATGTGAAAATATAACGTTATTTTCTATCAATTGTTAATATGGTTTCAAAATTAAGAGAAAAACTGTTTCATTTTTGTTTTTTCTTCGGCATGATCTACTCTCGACATTGGAGAGTTAGAATTTGGGGGTGGTATGGGTCACTTTGGTATAGGAAATAGGCTCGAGAGGGTGGAAGATGATCGTTTTCTCACTGGTCAGGGCCGTTACCTTGATGACATAGTGTTTGAGAATACTGTCCACGTAGTTTTCCTAAGATCAACAGTTGCTCACGCCAAAATTAAAAATATTAATATTGATATGGCGCTAAAAATACCTGGAGTGTTATCTGTTTATACTAGCGCAGACCTTGAAGAAGATGGTGTATCCTCATTACCTACATTAGCGCATGAATGGATTGATTTATTTCAAGCTGATGGTTCGCCGAGTTTTAATCCAGATCGACCTTTATTATCTAAAGATAAAGTTAGGTACGTAGGCGAAGCTGTAGTGATGGTGATAGCTGAAACTGAGGATATTGCTAAGGATGCCGCTGAAAAAATAGAAATAGATTACGACATTTATGATGCTGTTGTTGATACTGAAGTTGCTCATGATCCTGCGCAACCTCAGCTATTTGATATAACAGATAATAATACATCTTTCCTATACAGAACTGGCAACCCGGGGGTTGTGGAAAATATTTTTGAAAATGCTGATCATATAGTTACACGTAAACTTGTAAACAATAGAGTAATTGTTAACCCTCTTGAAGCAAGAGGCGCTGTGGGTCAGTATAATGTTAAAGATAGTCGTTATGTGTTACATTGTGATACACAACATCCTTGGGATGTTAGAAAACAAACAGCAACATGTCTCGGCATTGAGCCAAAAGATGTACGGGTTGTTTCGTCCGATATAGGCGGTGGTTTTGGTATAAAATATATTGCATATCCAGAGCATATTTTAGTCCTATGGGCTGCAAAAAAAATTCAAAGAACAGTAAAATGGTGTTCAGGAAGAACTGAAGCATTTCTATGTGATGCCCATGCAAGAGATTTGGTTGGTACAGCTTCACTAGCCCTAGATAAAGCAGGGAAATTTTTAGCTATAAAAGCTGAAATGAACGCTAATTTGGGTGCGTATTCTTCCAGCCATGGCCCTGTATGCCCAACTATATTAGCTACATTGATGATGCCTGGCGGATATAATATGCCAGCGTTATCAGCAGAAATAAGGGGGGTATTTACTAATACTGTTCCTATAGATGCCTATCGCGGTTGTGGGCAACCCGAGGGACATTACATTTTGGAAAGATTAGTCCATGCAGCTGCCGAGACACTTGATATGACGCAAGAGGAAGTGCGTAGGAGGAATTATGTATCAGAAAGTTCCATGCCTTATACTTCTGCTACTGGAGTAGAAATAGATAGTGGTAACTTTTCTGCAAATCTCTCTGATGTTTTAGAGGCAGTAGTTTGGAAAGATATAAGTAAAAGAAGAAATGGTGCTTTTGAAAGAGGGAAACTTTATGGAATAGGAGTTTCTTCATACGTTGAAACAGCAGGTGCAGATAATAGAGAGGGATCTGAAGTTAGGTTTGAAGAAAATGGGTTAGTTACTCTTAGAGTTGGAACCAAATCATCTGGACAGGGCCATGAGACTGTCTTTGCTCAGATGTTACATGAAACATTAGGGGTCCCATTTGAGGATATCAAAGTCCTTGATGGTGACACAGATAAACTCACTCATGGGGGAGGTAGCGGCGGTTCTCGATCAATGCAAATGGCGGGAACAGCAATTCACATAATTTCTGAGAAAGTTATAGAGAAGGCACAAAAACTTGTATCTCATATACTAGAAGTTGCTCCTGATGACATAATATTTAAAGAAGGAAACTTCTCTATAATTGGTACTGATAGATCTATGAATATTGTAGAAATCGCAGATGCCGGAAAAAAGTTGGAAAATCTACCGTCAGAAATTATTGCTAATCTCGATACTGTTGTGGATATAACGCATGAAAATTCAACTTTTCCTAATGGTAGTCACGTATGTGAAGTTGAAGTTGACCCTGAAACAGGCAAGATAGAAGTAATCGGATACTTCGCTATCAGTGATTATGGCCGTGTTATGAATCCTGCGCTATTAGAGGGGCAAGTTCATGGTGGCGTAGCCCAGGGAATAGGGCAGGCTTTATACGAAAATACAGTATTTTCTAAGAGTGGACAGCTTACAAGTGGGTCTTTCCTAGATTATTGTATGCCTAGAGCGGATGACTTGCCAAATTATTTCGTGGATTTTAATGAAGTGCCTTGTAAAACAAATCCTCTAGGCGTAAAGGGGGCTGGTGAAAGTGGATGTATAGCTTCCTTACCTGCTGTTATGAATGCACTGCATGATGCATTGGCTAGCGAAGGGGTTAAACATATTGATATGCCAGCCACCCCTGAGCGGGTTTGGAGGGCAATCAGAGATGCAAGTCATTAAATGTAAGACATTCTAATTTAAAAAACCTTTTCATTATTCCAAGCGCTTTTCTTCGCGAGTACGGGCAATCCTATTGCTAAAGAAACCAATATTACTGAACAAAATTCATATACCCCTAAAGATTCTCCAAGAAATATTGCCCCAGCAAATATGCCCACTACTGGGGTGAACATAATACCTATAGTAGCAACTCCAACTGGATAGAGTTTTATAATCTCCATATATGCCCAAAAACAAAATGCAGCCGCGATAAACGAATTATATAAAAGGCATAATATTGCAGGGGTAGAAGGAAATTGAGTTTCGCTGTAGTCGATAAAAACAGAACCAATAGCCATGGGTATTGCACCTAAGAATATTTGCCAAGCTACAATTGTTAGAGTAGGTATTGGCCATTTTACTTGCTTTTGGATAATTGTAGCTACCGCCCATGATAGTGCTGTTATAAGCATGAAGATCATGCCAGTAGGAGTGCCACCAATAGTTTGCACATCAGCTATAATGAGTAGGAGCATTCCACCTAACCCAAGTGTTAAAGCAGAAATTCTTCTCCATCCAGGTTTCTCTCCTAGAAATATCCAAGCTAAGGCAATTGCCCAAGCAGGCATAGTATATGCCATAACTGCTGCTCTTCCTGATTCAGTGAAAAGCACACCATATCCCGAGAATACTTGAAAAATAGATAGTGCCATTGCAATTGCAAAAATTGGAACCCATGTAGATCGCGGGGGGAAAATAGGATATTTTAAAAAACGACATATAATAAATAGAGTGATGCCTCCAGCTAGTAACATAATTGCACGAAAAGGAAAAACTGGTATTTCTACCATTGCAATTTTCATTATTGGCCAGTTAATACCCCAAAAAAAAGTAATGCCAATTAAAAGCAACAAGCCTTTTATAGATATTTTTGACATATATTAGAGGCCTTTATAGAGAAATAAAAACCTCAATAGTTTTTCTATTGGGGTTTGTAAAAAGTGTAACTAATTATTTATCTTGAAATAACTTTTATGTCTTCTGACCAATCCATATAACTCTACCTGCAATTGCTAACATATTTGGTGAGACCGTTTCAGGTTTAGCAAAGTCAGTATTATCACAAGTGACATTAACTAGATCGTCACCTGTGCCAATAGTAAGTCTACGAGCAACTAATCCACCAGAATGATGTATGATATAAATACCATCACGAGTAACGTTATGTATTTTTATATCTAAAATAGCTAAATCACTATCCATTAAAGTTGGATTCATGGAGTTTCCTCGGATAATTATAGCCGACAATCGACTGCCGTTCCCTCCACAGAGTTCCTCTACTAATAACTTAGGTAAGGGCCAGCGCATACGTGATTTTGTAGCATCTAGTGGGTAAGGAACTTTTGTAGCGCAATCAAAAAGTGGTAAAGAAACAATATCATCTATTGAGACGGTTGTTTTTTGTAATCTCCCGGACAAATTTTCATTACTGTTATTCCCAGAAAATTCCAAAGAGTCTGATGATCCTGGTGCTAGAAGTGCCATAATAGAACAATTTAAAGCTACAGCAAGTTTTTCAATAGTGTCGTGCCGAGGGTGCTTTGAGCGACCTCTTCGTATATCTCTAACCGCTGTTTCATTTAATCCTGCCTTTAGCGCTAATTCTTTTTGAGTTAGCCCTATAGATTCCATGCGCCGTGTCAGTTCCGCTGCTAAGGGCGAAAATCTGGGATTTTTATATTGCGAATCGTCCATAAGTAATTGTCCCACAAGATGTTAGCACTTGGCAAAACCAGATAAGGCTGGCAGAACACTATTATGACTATACGATTTAACGATGATCAGAAAGCTTTAAAATCCGCAGCCGCCAAATTATGCGAAAAATTTGGGGATGATTATTGGCTGGCAAGAGACAATGATGGGGAGTGGCCAAATGAATTTGTCTCTAAAATAGCAGAATCCGGGTGGTTAGGGATTTGTATGCCAGAAAGCGTTGGGGGCTCTGGTTTGGGTGTTACTGAGGCAGCAATACTCATGCAGACAATCGCTGAGTCAGGTGGTGGGTTTTCCGCAGCTTCATCAATCCATATCAATTTATTTGGTCCGCAGCCAATAGTTCAATATGGAACTATAGAACAAAGAGAGCGGATGTTACCGGGTCTAATTCAAGGATCTGAACGCATGTGTTTTGGTGTCACTGAACCCAATGCAGGTTTAGATACTGGCGCAATTGAGACGCGAGCAGAACGCGATGGTAACCACTATATTATTTTTGGACAAAAGATCTGGACATCGACTGCTAGAGAGGCAGATAAAATTTTATTGCTAGTAAGGACAACCCCTCGAGATAAGGTAAAAAAATCTACTGATGGGTTAAGTCTTTTTTATACTAGTATGGATAGCAAGAATATAGATGTTCAGGAAATTCCAAAAATGGGCCGCAAGGCTATTGATTCAAACTCAGTTTTTATAGATGGGTTGAGAGTTTCTAAAAACGATCGTATTGGGGAAGAGGGGTCGGGATTTAAATATCTTCTACATGGATTAAACCCTGAGCGTATATTAATTGGTGCTGAAGCGGTGGGAATAGGATTCGCTGCATTGAAGAAAGCTGTGGACTATGCTCGTGATCGTCATGTTTTTGGTCGTCCTATAGGCAAAAACCAAGGTATCCAACATCCTCTCGCTGAAGTGTGGATGAAATTAGAAGCAGCAAACTTAATGGTGTTTGAAGCTGCACGGCTTTTTGATAATGGTAATCAATGTGGGGCTGAGTCAAATGCAGCTAAATACTTGGGTGCAGAGGCATCCCACGAAGCATGCGAGAGAGCAGTTTTAACACATGGTGGTATGGGGTATGCTAAAGAATATCATGTAGAACGCTATCTTCGGGAGAGCTATATTGCACGTATTGCACCTGTAAGCAGTGAGATGATTTTAAATTATATATCTGAGCGTGTATTAAATTTGCCCCGTAGTTATTAAATTATCTTTCAATTTTTCATATTATGAATCAAAAAGATTCTATAGAGGGGGCCATTAGTGTTTCCTTTCCAGATTTTATTTTTAGAAAAAGTCCTGCAGATTCGGGGAGCACTCGTTTCATATAAAATTCTGCAGTTTTAATCTTTTCTTCATAGTATTTATCTCCCTTATAACCATTCATTATTTTGTCGTTAGCAGTCTTTGCCATCTCTGCCCACATATGACCGACAGCTACTAATCCAAATGCACGTAAATAATCCGTTGCTGCAGCACCAGCTTCTTCAGGATCTGAAAGCCCCCTTTGAGCAATAAGTAGAGTTATCTGTTGTAGTTGGTTAAAGGAAGTAGAGAGAGGTTTAACCAGGTCTTTTAGGTCATCATTATCTTTATTTGCTTCAATAAATTTGGATGCTGGATGGAAAAAATGCTTTAAAAGTCTTCCCATATCTACACCTAATTTACGTCCAACAAGGTCTAAGGCTTGGATCCCATTAGTTCCTTCATAAATTTGTGCAATTCTTGCATCTCGGACAAATTGCTCCATCCCATGTTCACGAATATAACCATGTCCCCCATGAACTTGAACGGCCAAATTAGCTGCATAAGAGCCATTATCAGTTAGAAAGGCCTTTATAACCGGGGTCATTAGCTGAACATATTCATCTGCGTCTTTACGGGCACTTGGATCCCCATGTTTATTGGCAATATCTATATTTATCGCCGTTTTATACGCCAGTGCCCTTGCACCTTCGTTTAAGGCTTTTGCGTTTAATAGCATTAGTCGTACGTCTGGATGTACAATAATCGGGTCTGCAGAATCTTCAGCTTTACTTTTTTCTCCTATACTTTTCCCTTGTCTTCTTTCTTTTGCGTAAGAGGCAGCAGATTGATAAGCAACTTCTCCTAATCCCAAACCTTGTAATCCTACACCTAATCGAGCGCCATTCATCATAGTGAACATCATTGATAGGCCTTTATGAGGTTTTCCAACTAGCCACGCCTTTGCTTCGTCAAAATGTAGGACACAAGTTGCCGAACCATGTATACCCATTTTTTTCTCAATTGAACCACACGTCACATTATTACGTTGACCTATTTTTTGATCATTTCCCGGAAGGAATTTTGGGACGATAAACAAGCTTATTCCCTTAACCCCTTTTGGCGCGTCGGGTAGTTTTGCGAGTACAAGATGAACAATATTATCACTTAAGTCGTGTTCTCCTGCTGTTATAAATATTTTTGTTCCGGATACTTTGTAGGTGCCATCATCATTTGGCTCGGCTTTGGTTCTGATTAAACCAAGATCAGTCCCGCAATGAGATTCAGTCAGGCACATAGTCCCAGTCCACGTACCGCTACCTAGATGTGGGAGATAAGTGTTCTTTAATTCCTCTGAGGCGTGCGCTTCAATAGTTGTTGCTGCACCTCGTGAAAGCAACGGATAGACACCAAATGCTAGATTTGTTGAACAAACCATTTCCTCAAACACAAAGCTTAAAACCTCCGGGAGTCCTTGGCCTCCGTAGTCTGGATTAGTAGAAATTGAGTGCCAGCCATTTTTTACAAATGCTTCATATGCGGACTTAAATCCAGATGGTGTTCTAACTAAGCCGTTTTCAAACGTACATCCTTCTTCATCACCAATTCTATTGAGAGGTAATAGTTGATTTTCACAGAATTTAGCTCCTTCTTCAAGAATGGCATCAAAAACATCAGGTGTAGCCTCCTGAAAGCCTGGTAGAGTTGAAATTTGACCAGAATCTAAAACTTCATGAAGTAAAAATCGCATATCACGTAATGGTGCGGAATATGTTTGCATTCTTCTTGTCTCTTTCTCTTACTGTTTTAGTTTCTAAGCGGTTTACCAGTTTTTAGCATATGTTCGATTCTTGCATGAGTTCCAGGTTCTCTAACTAAATTTAGAAAGGCTCCCTGTTCTAGTTTCATTAGTCTTTCTTCAGAGATTTCCTTTGAGGAATCAGTTTCTCCACCTGTAAGAACATTACTTAGTTGTTCGATGACTACAAGATCATGCTGGGTTGCTTTTCGAGTTTTAGCTAAACCTCGCACAGCCAATTTTAATGCTACTCTGGCAGTTTTTCCTGGAAGTTTAAAAATTCGCTTCTCCGGAGGACTATAATTTTCAACTAAACCAAGAGCTTTAGTTTTTGCATTTGAAAGTAGACGATCTCGGTTCATAGTTATGCCGTCTGATTTTCGAAGATATCCTATTTTTTTTGCATCAACTGCTGATCTACTAACTTTAGCCAATCCAATGGATTGAAATACGTTAGTGATTGCTGGCATGGTGCCACCTAATCCACCTTTTCCTGAAGTAGCTCTCAGTAGCATCTCTTTACAGCCCCCCCATCCAGGAATTAAACCTACCCCAACTTCTACAAGACCTGTATAAGTTTCGGCATGAGCTTCGATAGCGTCAGCATGAAGTAAAACTTCACATCCACCACCTAGCGCTAATCCTGATGGTGCGGCAACAACAGGAAATGGAGCAAATTTCATAGACTGAAGTGTTTTTTGGCCATGTATAACTAATTTTTCTATCATTTCCCAAGCTGCAACATTAATTACAAACATTGCCAATCCAAGATTTACGCCAGCAGAAAAATTTGTTCCTTCATTATATATAACGAGGGCCTTGTAATTTTGTTTTGGAACTTCATCAATCGTCCAAGCAATGGTATCCAGTATTTCATTATCTATAGCATTCATTTTAGTATGGAATTCTAGACACAAGACTCCATCACCAATATCCCATACACTAGCTGACTTATTACTTCGTATCGGCTTGGACTTAATTTTTATGTCTGAGAGAAGCAATACACCTTCTGGCCTCTCTGTTGGTTTCCATGACCCGGATATATCTAGATACTCTAGGCCACTTTCTTGAGTTCTATAGAAGCCACCTGAGTTTTTTGCAAGGTTTAGCAGCTCTGGGACAGGTTGGTCGTTTTTTTCAAGCCAATTGCTTAGCCAATCGACACCAAGCTTATCCATCATCTCAAAAGGCCCTAGTTTCCATGCATATCCAAGCTTCATAGCGTCATCTATATCTTTTATTGAATCTGAGATTTCAGGCACTAATCTTGCTGTATATGCCAGAGTGTTGCACATAACCTGAGAAGCGTAGTTCCCAGACTGATGGCTACTTTCGAATAGTTTTTGAATATTACCTCGAGAATTTTTTATATTATCTAAGGACGGTCTGAGTGCTTTTTTATACTCTCCGGTTTTAAGGTCTAGCACTTCTTTGATTCTATTTCCGTTACTAGTATTTAGCCTATAAAATCCACCCTTACCTTTTCTTCCAATATATCCATTCTTAATCATTGATTTTAGGATTTCTGGCTCTTTATATATTTTTTTAAAATCATCATGCTCTGGCACTGAATCATATAAACTCTTTCCTACTAGTGGCATTAGATCAATACCCACAAGATCCATCAAACCAAAAACACCTGTTTTAGGAACACCAATAGGCTTTGATAGGATTGCATCAGCGTCTTCTATATCAATCTTTAAATTAATTGCCTCAATTGTAGCTTTTTGAATCCAATAAGTGCCGATTCTGTTAGCAATGAATCCAGGAGTATCTTTGCAGGGCACAACACCTTTTCCTAGAGCAATATCGGCAAACTCAGTAACAGCTTTGAGTGCTTGCAATTGTGTATCTTCTGTTGGAACAACTTCAAGAAGTTTCATGTATCTAGGAGGGTTAAAGAAATGTGTAATAAGAAAGTCACGTTTGAAGTTCTGACTCATGCCCTCGACTAACTGCTTTGCTCTAATAGTCGAAGTGTTAGATGAAACAATTGATCCTGGTTTTCTGACCTGGTCTATTTGGCGATAGATTTGTTGTTTTATTTCAAGTTTTTCAATAACTGCTTCTATGATCCAATCCGCTTCTTTAATCCGGTCAATATGGTCTTCAATATTTCCGCAGACCACCTTTTTTGCATTTATTTTGTCCATAAATGGAGCAGGATCTGTTTTGAGCATTTTATCAACAGCTAGCTCAGATAATGAGTTACGATTTTTTTTGTCGGTAACAATGTCTAGTAGGTGCACTGTGTGTCCCGCATTTGCGATTTGTGCAGCAATACCACTTCCCATTAGACCAGCGCCAATAATAGCAACAGTTTTAATATACATATTAAGCTGCCTCTAAAATCGTTGATATTCCTTGGCCCCCGCCTATACACTGGGTAGCAAGAGCATAACGCTTACCTTCTCTTTTTAGTAACTGTGCAGCCTTTCCTGTGATTCTTGCGCCTGTTGCACCTAGTGGGTGCCCAATAGCTATTGCGCCACCGTCGATATTAACTTTCCTATTTTCAAAAGGTAATTCTCGTAAGCATGCTAAAGCTTGAACGGCAAAAGCTTCATTCACTTCAATTATATCTAAGTCTTCAGGTTTAAGTCCTGCTCTAGAAAGAGCTTTTTCCGTAGCGGCAACAGGCCCGATACCCATTATCTCTGGTGAAACTCCAGCTACAGCGATGCTCTTAAGTAATGCTAAAGGCCTTAGATTTTGTGTTTGGGCAAAACTTTCAGTACAAACCAAGACTGCTGCAGCTCCATCCGTTAAAGGCGATGACGTTCCCGCAGTGACTGTCCCATCGGCATCAAAAGCTGGATCTAATGAAGCCAATCTTTCAGCTGTAGTTTCAGGTCTCAAGCATGAGTCCAGCTCTACTATACCTCCCTCAGTTTCAATAGGAATAATTTCTGAGCTCAGCTTGCCACTATTTTGGGCTGCTGCTGCTTGTTTCTGGCTATTTAATGCAAAGGCTTCTTGTTCTGTCCTAGGAATTTGATATTTTTCTGCCAAATTTTCTGCAGTTTCTCCCATTGGCATATAAGCACCGTCGTTTGCTTCGAAAAGTTCTGGATTAGGCATTGGGTTAAAGCCCCCCATTGGCACACGGCTCATACTCTCCACACCCGCGCATATAAAGGCATCGCCTGCTCCAAGCTGTATTGCTCCAGCTGCCATATGAATGGATTGCATGGATGAGCCACAAAATCGGTTCACTGTAACACCAGCTACGCTTTCAGGTAGACCAGCCATCATACCAACTAATCGTGCCATGTTAAATCCCTGTTCTCCCTCTGGAAAGGCACAACCAAGTATTAGATCTTCAATTAAATTAGGATCAATGTTTTCCCTTTCAACTAGGCCTTTTATAACCTCTGCCGCCAAATCATCTGGCCTTTTTGTAATAAATTCACCTTTATTAGCAAAACTGAAAGGAGAACGGGCGTAGCCCGCAATCACAACTGGAACCATTTTAATAATCCTTTAGTTTGAATGATCAGTAAGTTATATAGCAGTATTTGTTTCTATTTCTTCAATTAATTCTTTCTTAGACAATTTCCCTACAGCAGTTTTTGGTAATTCTGAACGAAACTCAATTTCTTTAGGGCATTCAATTGGTGATAGTTTGTCCTTAATGAACTCTAGTAAATCATCAGGTGTCAAGTCATGTCCTTCGGATATTCTTACAAAAGCTTTTGCACTTTGGCCTCGATATGAGTCAGGAATTCCAATTACGGTTACTTCTTCTACAGCTGAGTGTTTATAAATAGCTTCTTCTATATAGCGTGGATACACATTGTAACCACTAGATATAATTACTTCTTTGATTCTATCAATAAGATAAACGTATCCATCATCATCAATATATCCTACATCTCCTGTATGAAAACGTCCTCCATCTAGAGCTTTTTCAGTTTCTGATGGTTTTTCCCAGTATCCTTTCATTATTTGAGGGCCGGAAATGCAAATTTCACCCATATCTCCAAGTGCCAAAACTTTTTTAGGGTCCTCAATACTTGTGATTTCAAAAATTGTTTGAGGTGCTGGAAGTCCAAGTGATCCCTGTCGACTTTCTCCTGTAGAAGGATTACAAGCAGCAATAGGAGAAGTTTCACTTAATCCATATCCCTCTACTAATTTACATCCAGTATTTTTTTCAAAGACTTCCTTTACTTCAGTGGGTAAAGTATCGCCACCGGATAGACATGCCTTAATTGATGAGAGGTCCATTTTACCTGATTTCACATTTGGATGATTATTAACCGCAATATATATAGTCGGCACGGCAGGAAAGAAAGTTACCTTAGTGCGAATAATCGTTTTCAACATTTGATTAATATCAAATTTAGGCAATAATACTATTTTTCCGCCATTACGGATCGCAAAATTCATAACTACTGTCATTGCAAAAACATGAAAAAGAGGCAAAACGCACAATATAACCTCTTTCCCAGCTTCAGTTTGTGGAAAAAATAAAGTGCCCTGCTCAATATTTGCCGACAAATTTTTATGCGTTAACATTGCTGCTTTTGGAAGTCCTGTAGTTCCTCCAGTATATTGCAGTACAGCTACATCATCCTGATCTATAGATGGTTTTTTATAGATACCATCGTTTTTTATCAATGTATTTAAATTAATTATTTTATCTGAAATAGTAAATTTTGCTAAATTTTTTTGTTTAAAAATTCTAAACAAGAAATTTTTGATAATTGGTAATTCCTTTGATAGAGATACAACAATTAGCTTTTTTAATTGAGTGTATTGGAACATAGACTCAGCTTTAAAAAATAATTCTTTAAGATCAAGAGAAATAAGAAAATCTATTCCTGAGTCTTGAATCTGAGTGGCAAGCTCTTCTCGTGTATATAAAGGATTAAGATTTACGACAATTCCTCCTGCACATAGTGTGGCCCAATACATTATTACATAGGCTGGGCAGTTAGGGAGCATTATGCCTACTCGACTATTCTTAACAACGCCATTAATCTGTAGACCCTTTGCTGCGCAATTAACAGAAAATCCTAGCTCCTCATATGAAAGAGTTTTCCCAAGAAAGTCTATTGCAGTTTTATTACGCCATTGCTTTACACTTTTTGTGAACATATCTGGTAGAGTGTATGTTGGTATATCTGATTGCCAATTTACATCACTAGGAAGCGATTTTTCCCAAGGCCATTTTTTAAGTTTTGTCATAAAAAAACCTATAAGTTTACGTAAATAATAGAGTTTAATTATTCTAAATCGTATATTCTTGATATCTGATCTTTATATTTTTTCAAAATATTATTGCGGCGAATTTTCTGCGTAGCAGTCATTTCATCATCATCATGGTCAAGCTCTTTGTTTAATATAACAAATTTTTTTATACCGGCTACATTGGAAACCTTTCCATTTGCTTTTATGATTTCAGTATCAATTAATTTATATACATCTTTATTACTTGCTAGGCTTTTATAGTTAGTAAAAGCCAGTGACTTACGCTCAGCCCATTTGGATGTATTGTCAAAATCAATTTGTATAAGGGCAGACAAGAATTTTTTTCCATCACCGCAAACTATAGCTTCCTTGATGTAAGGACTTATTTTTAAATTATTTTCAAGTTCAGAAGGGGATAAATTTTTTCCTCCGGCAGTGATAATTATTTCCTTTTTTCTTCCTATAATTCTAAATTGGCCCTCTAGTTCCTCTGCAAGATCTCCTGTGTGTAGCCATCCATCTTTGAGCGTTTCTGAGGTTGTGTCTGGGTCATTATAGTAGCCTTCAAAGATCATTTCTCCCCGCATCATGAGTTCTCCATCTGAAGCAATTTTTGCCTCAACCCCAGGTAATGGAAAGCCAACAGTTCCAGAAATTATTTTTGTAGAGTCTTGCATAAAGCCAAGCGCAGTAGTTTCTGTCATACCAAAGGCCTCCCTAACAGGTATGCCTATTGTGCGAAAAAATTTAAGTAAATCAGAAGATATAGGTGCAGCTCCAGAGAGCAGTATCCTAGCTCGTCTAAGGCCAAGATGGTTTTGTAATGAGCGAAAAACAAGCCAGTAGCAAATTATAAATAGACAGTGTTCTCGCAAGCTCCAGGAAAGCTTTCTCTTCTCCGCAAAGGGCTCACATATAGAAAGGGCACTCCTAAACATCCATAGTCTAATACCTCCTGCCTCTTCAGCTTTTACCAGGATAACTGAATGCATTTTCTCCCAAATTCTTGGTACACCAAGAAAGACAGTGGGTGCAATTTCTTGAAGATCCATCTGAATAGTACGAATAGACTCGCCGAAATTTACTTCTATACCTGCTCCAATACCAGTTATAACTGAAACTAGTTGTTCTGCGACATGGCAAAGAGGTAAATATGAAACACAGCTATCAGAAGCCGAAAAACTATTCCCTGATATAGCGCTCCACGCAGTAAAACTTAAATTTCCCCAGGTCAGTATGGCACCCTTTGGTTTTCCAGTTGATCCTGATGTATAGACAATGAGAGCTGTATCTTTGAGACTTAGAGAATTTAGATTCCTATCAATAATATCGGGGTCTGTATTTATGAAATCCTTTCCTAGAGCAACAAATTGGCTAAAGTTTATGATCCAGGGATAGTCATAATTCTTCATCCCCTTCATATCCAAAACGATAACCTTTTTTAAATGAGGTAATGAATTTTTTATCAATAATAGTTTATCAACCTGTTCTTGGTCTTCACAAATTATAATCTTTGCTAGGCAGTGTTGAGTAACATATTGAATCTCTGTTGATGGACTTGTTGGATATATGCCAACGCAAATCCCACGGGCTAAGCCAATGCCCATTTGAGCAATAACCCATTCCTTACGATTTTCTGACAAAATACCCACTCGATCATTAGCTGCTATACCAAGAGAAATTAGTGCGCATGCAATTTCGCTAGCTTGAGCCATATAATCATGCCAGGTGACAGGTTTCCATATGCCTAAATCTTTTTGTCGCAAAGCCACGTGGCTTGCTTCATTAACTGAACGCCACTTGAGTATTTGTGGCAGTGTAGTCTCTGCAATTGGTGGGCATTTAATTTTGTTCATAATTTACTCAAGATAGCCAACGCTTTCGTCGTCTATAATGTTTGACATCTTTAAAGCTTCTAGATTTTCCGTGCTTTTCAATGCCTAAATAAAATTCTTGGACATCTGTATTTTGGCTTAATTTGTCTATAGTCCCATCTAATGCAACCCTACCATGTTCAATTATGTATCCATAATTGGCTACACTGAAAGCAAGAGCAGCATTTTGTTCTACCAAAAGTATCGATACACCATTTTCAGCATTTATTCTCTTAATAGCCTCAAATATTTCATTCACAAGAATAGGTGCTAAGCCTAAAGAAGGTTCATCTAGAAGCATAACTTTTGGTTTAGCAATGAGCGCCCTTCCAATTGCAAGCATTTGTTGCTCTCCGCCCGATAAGTATCCCGCAGATTGTCGTCTGCGCTCTTCTAAACGAGGGAAGTAGCTATAAACCTCTTCTAAACGTTCATTTTTTTTATATTCTTTGTCCGCGTAGGTTGCGGCTATAAGATTTGACTCTACGCTTAATTCTTCAAAGACGCGTCTTCCTTCCATAACGTGGAAAAGTCCCTTTCTAACTAGTTTATGAGGAGGTGTGCCGCGAGTGTCTTTACCAAAAAACTGTATATTTCCTGAGGTAATGTCTCCATTTTCTAAATGTAATAGACCTGATATTGCTTTGAGAGTTGTTGTTTTCCCAGATCCATTAGCACCAAGCATGGTTACTATTGAACCTTTTGGAATTGATAGGGATAGGCCACGCAACGCTTGCACGGTGTGTTGATACACCACTTGTATGTTATTGACCTCTAAAACGGTCGACAAGGTTGCGCTACCTATTCCTAATAGTAGTAAATGTTTATTTTAACTCGATCCAATCACTAACTGGTAAGAGTGCTCCAGATGCAGAATCTCCCTTATAAATTCTACCAATTGGTATAGAATTGTTTCTTACATTTACTGGAATTCCGATTAACCCGCCGGTATCCCAGTTCTGAAGTGAATTAAAGGCTGCCTTCAGATTCTTTCCTGTAAGAGGTTTACCCGCATCCAAAGTACGTTTGATAGTTTCTGCGAATATCATTCCAGAAAACCATGTTTGTATAAAATAGGTAGGTAAGTACTCTGCTTTGGTGACAGCAGCCATAGTTTGAAGTGTTTTTGAGTCAGCTTGGTCATAATAGTAGCGATATGGGAAAACGCCCATATAGTAATCTGCCAGCGGTCCCATTTGTTTAATTATAGCTGGTTCCATTGCCCAAAAAGTACCCATAAACATAGCTTTAACCCCAGATTGTAGGGACTGCTTCATCACTTCTGGCCAAACACTTGTAACAAAACCATGAAAGATAACATAGTCGGGTTTTGCAGCACGCAACTTAATTACTTCTGGCGCAACATCTACACCGGCTGGTTTTGTTTCTATTTCTTCAACAATTTCTATACCAAGTGCTTTTGCTCTTTCTTTAGCCGAGTCAATTGGATCTCTTCCAAATTCTGTATTTGAGTAAAAAAGCGCTACTCTTGGTTTAGATCCAGCCGAATTTTTTGCTATATATTCTAGTAAGATTCCAATTTGATCTGCATATGATGGACCAGGCATAAATTGATAAGGGTATGCTTGTTCGTCAGTTAGGTCTGTGGAAAAGGATGTTCCGCCAACTAGGATTTGATAGCGATCATTAAGCTCCGGGGCTACAAGTTTGGAAAATCCAGTACTATCTCCGTAAAAAACAACTGGTTTTTCATCTGATGCCATAACTTGTTTAAAAAATGCTAGAGCTTTGTCTGGGACATAACCGCTATCTTCTGCTACTAATTTAATCTTGTGTCCGTTTACACCACCAGTAGCATTAGTATATCCAAGAAAGGCGCGAATTCCTTTTTCACCTAATTGGCCAGCCTTTGCAAAAGGTCCTGTCAGAGGCATAGACACCCCCCATACCAGATCATCTGCTGCTTTTGATGTATTAATACTGAGTGCATTTGCCAGACCTATTGTCGCGAGCATTGCACTGCATAGAATAGTACGACGAGAAAATACAAAAAGTTTTCTACTCAAAATATTCCCGATCATTTCTTCCTCCCTTTATTTTAATTTAATTTAAATTGAATATTAAGTCCGAAATGGCCAAATTTCATAGCTTCTTTTTATTCGCCTCCAAATTTCTGCCAGTCCCCTTGGCTCAAATATTAAAAAACCTACTATTAACACCCCAAATATAACCTCTTTTGCTGGTGATAAGAGAGCAATAGCATCTGGCCCAAAAAGTTGTGAAAGATCTCCTAGTAACTCGGGTATAAGTGTCATAAAGATTGCTCCAAGGATACCACCAAGAATACTTCCCATTCCACCTACAACAACAGCCGCTAGAATAAATATTGAGATTCCAAAGGTATATTGCTCCGGGGTAACAACTTTATAGAAGTAAGCCATTAGTCCCCCTGCCATTCCAGCATAAAAAGAGCTTAGCGCAAAAGCTGACAATTTGGTCCATAAAAGGTTAATTCCCATTACTTCTGCTGATATATCTCGGTCTCTAACGGCTATAAAAGCTCTTCCAGCACGAGATCTAAACAAGTTTCTTGCAAAAAATAGACTAATAAGCATAACGGCTAAAATTAGCCAATAAAGCTCAAATTCTGTATCTAGCGAGATACCGCCTATCTCTGCTGGTCCCAGTGAGGTGCCTTTTCCTCCGCCTGTAACATCATCCCACTCATTAAATATAAATCCTAAGATAAATTGAGATGCAAGTGTTGCAATTGCTAAATAAAGGCCTTTAATCCGTAAGGAGGGAATGCCAACTATTAAGCCTGCAAACGCTGCAACTAAACCACCAATTGGAAGGCATATATAAAAAGGTAGACCAAAATTATTAGATAACCATGCTACTGTATAAGCGCCTACTCCAGCAAAGGCAGCATGTCCAAGAGATATAAGGCCTGTGTATCCGGTCAAAATATTTATACCGGTTACCGCGATAATGTTGATGCCTATTAAGCATCCCATATATATATGGTAATTATTACCAACAAATGGAAAAATAATAAGTAAGGTAAATAAGATAAGAAGCCAAACCTTGCTACGATTACTCCGTAATATAGCTTCATCAGATCTATAGTTTTGTTTATAGTTTCCAATTAACACTTATACTAATCCATTTTCTATTCGGCTTTATAGGCGCTCTATCTCGGGAGTTCCGAATAAGCCATAGGGACGTAAAATTAAAATTCCTAAAAGAACAATAAATGGCACGACGTCTTTAAACGCTGCGCCAATATAAAAACCAGTTACTGCTTCAATCCACCCAACTATTAATCCCGCAAGGATGGCACCAAATATGCTATCTAATCCACCTAAAATAACCACCGCTAAAACACTTAAGCCGATTATCCCCATAGAGGGATTAAGGGTTGTGATAGACCCAACTACTATTCCTGCAAGTGCAGAAGTTAAAGAAGCATAAATCCACGTAAGACTGAACATTGATGGTACGTTAATTCCCATCGTGGACGCTGCAATTTGGTCTCCAGCAGTTGCTCGCATAGCAATACCACTTCGTGTAAAACGAAATACTAGAACCAAAATAATAATTGCACTGACTGCCACAAGGAAACCATATGCAGTATTTGATGGTATATACATCCCATCAAATACTAGGGGTGCATCTGGGAAGATCTGAGGCATAAAAAAATCCTCTGCTGACCAGATCATTTGTGCCCCACCATGGAGAATGGAGGCTAATCCTACAGTGACCATAACAATAGATATTGCTGGTCTACCAAGCATCGGTCTGATTAGAAGTCGCTCTATACCTGCACCAAAAAAAGCAGCGCAAAGTAAGGTTAATATAATAGAAATAGACCAGTGTAATTCTAAGAGGGCTGCAAAAGTGAAAAAGAAGTAGGCACCAAACATCATCATATTGCCATGAGCAAAGTTTACCACTCGCGTAGTTCTGTAAACTAGTGAATATCCCACAGCTATAAGGGCATAAACTCCGCCTATAGCAAGCCCAACTAGGCTAACCTCAAGCAAGAATTCCATTAAATTGTTCCTACTAGATTTGGTTTTTTTTGGCCTAAGTATGCTTCCACCACAGCTTCAGATTTCCTAACTTCGTTAGGAGTTCCTGAACAGATTTTTTTTCCAAAATTTAATACTTCAACGTAATCTGATATATCCATCACTACATCCATGTCATGCTCAACTAGTAAAATGGTAATGCCCCTTTCTTCTCTTAGGTCTAAAATAAAGCGTGCCATATCCTCAGTTTCTTCTCGATTCATTCCTGCTACAGGCTCATCCAATAAAATCAGTTTTGGTCGCATCGCTAGTGCTCTAGCGAGCTCAACACGTTTTTGAAGTCCATAAGGAAGTGCGGCAACAGGGACATTCCTAATGTGATCGATTTCAAGAAAATCTATAATATCTCTTTCAATCTCTTCTCGAAGCGCTGTTTCTTCACGCTGTGCTTGTCCCCAGTATAATCCAGAGGCAATTAGGCCTGACTTTAAATGGATGTGATTGCCGAGTTTAATATTATCAAGAACAGTCATACCTCGGAATAGAGCAATATTTTGAAAGGTTCTAGCTAATCCTAGTGATGCGCGCTTAGGTGGAGAACTTTTGGTTATATCTTTTTCATCTAGGAATATTCGCCCATGTTTTGGCTTGTAAAACCCTGAAATAATATTGAATAGGCTTGTTTTACCGGCGCCATTAGGCCCGATGATAGCGGTTATAGTACCAGTTTCGACTGCGAGTGAAATTTTATCTAGCGCATGGATACCGCCAAAAGTAAGGCTTAGTTCATCAACTTTAAGTAAGGCAACCATAGCGGCAGTTTATTTACCCCCAAATGCTATTGAACGGCAGTTAGTGCGGCCTATTTTTAGTTTTTCAATTGTAAGGATAGCATATTGTTAGACCAGTAAAAACCCAGATAACAAAAACAAATGATTTTAAGTAAGGAGTAAGGTCTTTTATTACTAGCTTGTCTTTAGGGGGTATTTATTTGCCACATATTCATCCACAATTCTGTGGAACTCTTCAGCTATATTTTCTCCACGTAAAGTTATGGTTTTTTCGCCATCAATAAAAACTGGAGCTGCTGGTGATTCTCCAGTTCCAGGTAAGCTGATACCTATATCGGCGTGTTTACTTTCTCCTGGTCCATTAACAATGCATCCCATAACTGCAAGTTGCATGTCCTCCACGCCTTCATAATATTTTTTCCACTCTGGCATTTTAATTCTTACATAGTTTTGTATACGATCAGCAAGATCTTGAAAAACAGTACTGGTAGTGCGACCACACCCAGGACAGGCTGTTACCATCGGAACGAAAGATCGTAGACCCATAGTTTGAAGAATTTCTTGCGCAACTATTACTTCTCTAGCTCTATCTCCACCTGGTTCTGGAGTTAAAGAGACACGAATTGTATCTCCAATGCCCTGATGTAATAAGACTCCAATTCCTGCAGTTGACGCCACTATTCCTTTTGACCCCATACCTGCTTCTGTGAGTCCAACGTGTAAAGCGTAGTTACACTTTTTTGCTAAATTATTATAAACTGATATCAAGTCTTGGACTTGAGAAACTTTACATGAAATTACGATTTTTCTTGAATCTAGCCCTATCTCCTCAGCAAGATTAGCGCTTCTTAGAGCTGACTCAACAAGTGCTTGTCGCATCATTTCCTGGGCGTCTAAGGGATTTGAAGATTTAGCGTTTTTATCCATCATTGAGGCCAACAACTCTTGATCAAGACTTCCCCAGTTAACCCCAATTCTGACGGGCTTGTCATATTTAATTGCTACTTCAATCATTGTTTGAAATTGCTGATCTCGTTTTTCTCTGAATCCAACATTTCCTGGATTAATACGATACTTAGCTAATGCCTCGGCACAGCCAGGAGTATTAGTAAGTAGTTTATGCCCTATATAATGAAAGTCTCCTATTAAAGGTACTTTGCAATTAAGTGCATCTAATTTATCTTTTATTTTTGGCACAGCTTCAGCTGCTTCTGGTGTGTTAACAGTAATTCTCACAAGTTCTGATCCTGCATCAGCGAGCTCTTTAATCTGTGCCGTTGTACCTTCTACATCAGCTGTATCTGTATTTGTCATAGATTGCACCACAATAGGAGCGCCACCACCGATTTGCAGATGGCCTACATTTACAGCAAGGCTATTTCGCCTTTTTTCTATAGTGATAGGTTCATTCATATTTGACTTGGTCTCCGAGACGTAACTATTCTACTACTTGAACTAACATATACCTGTTACCACCAACACCCTTCTAATGAATTAAATACCTAAATTTCTAAACAAAAATACCTTATTTTTCTAATTTTTATAAAATAAAACATATATTTATGTATTTAGCTATTTTTCAAGATTTTTATGGTTTGAGATCCAGTGTTTTGCAATTTCACCACGTTTTGCAAACCATACGTCCTGAAACCTTTTTGCATACTCAATAAATTTTCTCAGGCCTATAATCCTACCTGGTCGCCCTATCATTCTTGGGTGAAGGCCTATTGACATTAACCGCGGTGTGTTTCTACCTTCAGCATACAATACATCAAATGTATCCTTTAGATAATTGAAAAAATCGTCGGCTGTCACAAAGCCAGGAGCTATCCAAAAAGAAAAATCATTCACATCTGGTGTATATGGGATTACTAAATGCTGTTTTCCTAAAACCTGAACAAAGTAAGGTGTATCATCGTTATAAGCATCACAGTCATAAAGAAAATTACCTTCATTAACAATTAATTCTCGTGTATTCTCACTTGGTCCATATCTACAGTACCAGCCTTCTGGACTTTTACCGCATGTATTATTGAATGAAGCTATAGCTTTTTGAATATTTTGTGATTCTTGTTCTCTTGTTAGACGAAAGGTTTCTTCCCACCTATATCCGTGTGAACATAAATCATGTTCAGAGTCTGCAAAAGCTCTAGCTACTTCATCATTTTTTTCAAATGCTACAGCGCATGAAAAAAAAGTGCTATTAACCTTTAATTCTTCAAATAAATCGAGAATACGCCAAATTCCGACTCTTGATCCATACTCAAACATACTTTCCATTGCGAAGTTTCTTTTATCAGCTGGGAAAGGGTAGGACCCCCATTCTGTTAGTGGTTCTTGATCATTGTCACCCATTGCAAAACTTCTTTCGGACCCTTCTTCATAGTTAACAACTAAAGAAATTGCCAATCTTGCATTATTAGGCCATCGAATAGATGGTGGTGATTTACCAAACCCAATAAAGTCTCGGGATTTATGCCCATCTTTTCTATTCATACTAATTCACTATTTTCTCTTATATTAACTATAGGACAACACTCTGGAGAAAAATATCTCCATTCTGTGTCATTTTCAGATCCATCTTCCCAAACTAATACTGCAAATAACCTATTATTGGATAGAGCTGTCATTGGGTAATGCCATGTTCCAGGGTAATAATTAATTCCTTGGCTTCCTTTTACTTCAAAAGCTTCAATTTTCTGCAGGTCAGGTTCACCATCATTTTTACTAGGACATACTATAACAAGATAACGAGATACATCGAGTGGAAAGAAAGTTTGGCTTGAATATAAATGCCTCTCTAGTGCAGAAACTTTTAAGGGCATTTTAGCTGGGTCAGCTAATGCAAGAAGAAGATTGGAATGCGCTGTATTCCTTAGGTTTTCCAATTCGGTAGCATTATCGATACGTGGTTGTTGGCCTTGGTGATCTAATAGTGTTCCAAACTGCGAAAATGACTCTCTAGATATTAATTTTATATAAGTAGTTTCCATCATTTAACCATACAAGATTTCTTTTTTAGTATTTTCATCGTAATAGTTTAAGTTAATGCTAGCAATGAACTAAACTTAATTAGATTAGAGTAATTAATAAAAGAATTTTTATAAGGCTGGAATGATGTATTTATCAGAAGTTTCATTTAAAGAAGCATCACCTGAAATTCGCCAGATTTATATAAATATACAAATTTACTGTAGAACTCCTATTGTTGCTCTTATATACCGACATTTAGCTAGTTTTGATAAAGTTTTAGAATGGGCATGGGCTTCGTTAGCCCCTATAATGTGTTCTGGGCAACTAACTCTTGCGGCTAAAGAAATCAATAGCAGCTATACATTACCATCAATAAAACAATTTAATGATATTGAGCTAGAAAAATTAAATCTTCTGGACCCAGATATCAAGGCAATAAGATATGTAATATCTGGATATAATGCAGCAAACCCATGTAATATTCTTGCTGTGCTTTTATTAAGGGAACTTCTGAATGAGCCTGGAGAGTCAAAAAATATAGAAAAAATAAATTTTAAAGATTTAGGAAGTAATTCAAATGAAAGATTTCCAAGATTGCCAGAATTGGTTGAACCATCAAAACTACCAGATTTGGTTCTAAGACTTAGGCCAGATAGTGCTGATAATGAAGGTTTGGTTCCATCACTTTATAGGCACCTTGGTCACTGGCCTGAGTGGCTTGAGAAAGCAGCGCAGGATAAAGTAATGCCACTATATCAATCTAAGGAAATACAAAGATGTGCAAAAAATTTAGAAGAAAGTGCAAATGAGAAGATAATTGATATTTTACCTTTAGTGAGACCATTTAATGGAATTTATGGTCGTCCATCTCCTAAACTTCGAGATGACTTAAGTCGAACTATGGGCACGTTTGTTGAGACTATACCTACTTTAATAATAATTGGTCGTATACTTGATAAAACTTTGTCTAAATTTTAAGTAGATTCGATGGCAGTCAGTTTTTGTGTTACTATAAATACCTGGTGTATTTGTAATTTATATTCGTGAAGTCTTTTATAAGGGGGGAAGCCTCAATGAAATTGAGAAAGAGTATAGAAGAGTTGAAACCACTTATGATGGAGTGGCGACATGAAATTCACGCATATCCTGAAATAGCTTTTGAAGAGTTTCGTACAGCATCTTTTGTAGAAGAGAAGCTAAGGGAATGGGGGCTAGAAGTTGAATCGGGAATAGCTAAGACAGGTGTGGTAGGTACATTGCGAGGTTCAGGAAATGGTCCTGCTATAGCTATACGTGCAGATATGGATGCTCTTGAAATCACAGAAGAAACGGGGCTTGATTACGCTTCTCAGCATAAAGGAAAAATGCATGCATGTGGTCATGATGGGCATACTGCCATGCTTTTAGGTGCTGCTTATCATTTATCGATCAATAAAAAATTTAAAGGTACTGTCCACTTCATTTTTCAACCTGCAGAAGAGGGAGCTGGCGGTGCAAAGGTTATGATGGAAGAAGGCCTGTTTGAAAAGTTTCCAGTAGATGCTGTATATGGACTCCATAATTGGCCTGGTCTTCCAGTTGGACATTTTGCAGCTATTTCTGGTCCAGTTATGGCGGCAGCAGACCTCTTTAAAATTTCTATTAGCGGAAAGGGAACGCACGGAGCCATGCCCCATCTCGGAGCTGATCCAATTGTTTGTGCTTCTCAAATTGTTATGTCATTGCAAACAATTACTTCAAGAAATATTGATCCAGTTTTTGCATCAGTAGTCAGTATCACTAAGATAAATGGCGGTTCGACAATGAACGTAATACCAGAAAAAGTAATTTTAGAAGGCACTGCTCGTGCATTTGATGACTCTGTTCGTGATCAGATTGAGTCGAGAATAAGGAAGATTGCGATAAAAAATGCAGAATCACATGATTGCATTTCTGAGGTTTCATACAATCGTAATTATCCGGCAACAGTAAATTCATTACATGAGACTGAATTAGCTGCTACAGCTGCAGAATCGACTGTAGGTTCAGAAAATTTGCATCGTAGTTTACCAGCTTGTATGGGCGCTGAGGACTTTGCATTTATGCTTAATGAGAAACCAGGATGTTATATATGGATGGGAAATGGCTCATCTGATGGTGGGCGGATTCTGCACAACCCTCGATATGACTTTAACGATGATGCATTGCCATTTGGAGCAAATTACTGGGTAAATCTTGTAGAGGGACTGCTCAAGTAGTCTAGATTACTGGATAATTAATTTTTTTGTAATTCTTTTATGTTTCCAACCGGACTTGACAACTTTGTATTTTACGGGTTTTTCTCCTATTTTGTTGAGCAATTTTTTGGATATCTATATTTGGTGACCGAAAATCTATAAATATGCGGCTGTGGCGGAATTGGTAGACGCGCAGCGTTGAGGGCGCTGTGGGGGCAACCCCGTGGAGGTTCAAATCCTCTCAGCCGCACCATTTTTGCCAGCTCGATGTTCTTGTTGGCTGACAGATAAAGACATTGCGGTTGTGGCGGAACTGGTAGACGCGCTAGATTCAGGTTCTAGTGGGGGCAACCCCATGGAGGTTCAAGTCCTCTCGACCGCACCA